>ENA-ORSJ01000976-ORSJ01000976.1-human-gut-metagenome-genome-assembly--contig:-NODE-976-length-27157-cov-4.613054_pt1 | contig 27157 bp, 21 predicted proteins | sample MGYA00242191_ERZ509158 | MGnify/ENA primary metagenome ERZ509158 (study PRJEB26280, sample SAMEA2338623) | human gut metagenome | biome: human gut; feature: human-associated habitat; material: faeces...
CATCATGGTCCCATTATGGTTCATCAATCCTTACAAAATCAGACGAGCACTATTCTATTGTATAATACCTATATGCTACTGCTGTGCACTTTTAGGATTTACATTAAGCCATTTGGTTCAATATATCCCTATAGGGTTTATACAAAATGGTTTTGCTGCCTACGAGTTAACAATGAGTGTACAAGGCACTGAAATAAATATACTTAGCTGGCCACAAATTGTAAGATGCACGATATTTATTTATCTATTAGCATCGTATAAACGGATCCAACGGCACTACCAATACACCATAGCTCTTTTAAAAATATATGCTATAGGCTTATGTTCATACATCATTTTATCAGATATTCCAACATTCGCCAACAGAATTTCCGAACTGTTATTTGTATATGAAATCCTATGCTTCCCTCTTATTGCATATACAGTTAAACCCAAACGTATCGGCATTCTAATCGCATTAATGATAGGATTAATAATGCTACTTATTAACATATATCATTTCAAACTAATTCCTTCATAACAACATGGATGTTTCAATTATCATAGTTACATACAACACGAAGCAACTTACAAAAAACTGTATTGACAGTGTCTTCGAGTTCACTCGAGATACGACATTTGAAGTCATCTTGGTCGACAATGCATCCACAGATGGAAGTCAAGAATTATTTTCACAAGACAGCCGAATCACATACGTATATAGTAATGAAAATTTGGGCTTTGGCAGAGCAAACAATTTAGGCCTAACAAAAGCTAGAGGTAAATATATATTTCTGCTTAACTCTGACACTTATCTAAAAAATAATGCTATCTCACTTTTTAAAAAGTCGATGGATCAACAAGATCCTTCGACAGCATGTCTTGGAACAATGCTTGAAGATGCAACAGGGAAAGTCACCACTTCTTTTGGGCAATATCTTTCATTAAAATATTTTTTTTATAGAAAATCAATCAAGATTCCCAGACATATTTCAGCAGATGGCTTCATTGTGCCCGTTATTATTGGTGCAGATTTATTTATTCGAAAAGAAGTAATTGACGAAGAAGGTTTTTTTGATCCTCGCTATTTCATGTATCACGAAGAAAATGATCTACAACGGCGATATGCAAATGCAGGCTTCTGTAGCAAAATCATAATAGGGCCTAAGATTGTACATTTAGAAGGAGGAAGCAATAAGACAAAGATTAATTATTTAGCTATTGAAGGAGGCCATACATACATGAAAAGATGGTATTCTACTAGCACGTATATTGCATACAGAATTTTATACGCATTAACTCGATTACCCAAAATAATAATACAAAAAGCTCCAATGGGTCAAAAATTTCGATGTGTAAGTTCATTATTTATATACAAAGTAAAAAAATCATGATCCCTAAAATCATTCACTATTGTTGGATAAGTGGCACCAACTATCCTGACCTCATCAAGCACTGCATTGATTCGTGGCACAAACTATTGCCTGATTATCAATTTGTCCTTTGGGATAAAAGCAAAGTGCAGGAAATTCACTCACCATGGATTGACGAAGCATATTACTACAAGAAATACGCCTTTATCGCTGACTACGTTAGATGTTATGCTCTGTACCATTATGGAGGTATCTATCTTGATGCAGATGTAGAAATCTGCAAGTCCATGAATGATTTACTATTTCAAACTTCATTTATAGGTTATGATTCAACCGGAAGTATTGAAGCCGCAATTATCGGAGCAGAAAGACATACTAAATGGCTAAAAGATGCCTTAAATTATTATACTGATAGACATTTCGTTAAATCTAATAATACTTTAGACACACGCCCCATTCCAATCATGCTTTCACAACAGCTTCATCAAAATTTTAGCTTTAAAGATACACCGCATCAAATACAGAAACTTAAAGGAATAACTCTTTTCCCTGCAGAATTTTTCTCTCCCAAAAATTACCAAACCTTAACGATTAAACCTACACAAAATACCTATACAATTCACCATTTTGATGGTCAATGGATCCCCAGTACCTTTTGGCACAAAACGAAAAAAAACATTCACCGTATTATATATCTATTGATTGGAAATAAAGGACATAACCAGATTACGAACTACATGAGAAACATTAAAAACAAAATCAGATGACTGAGTTTAGTGTTTTGATGTCTATATATCGCAACGAAGTCCCTGCATATTTTAGAGAGGCACTTAACTGTGTGTTTGCCCAAACTTTACAACCATCTGAAATTGTACTGGTTAAGGATGGGCCTTTAACACCTGAATTAAATTCAATCATACAAGAATACGTAACAAGATACCCAATATTCAAGGTAATAGAGAATGATACGAATCTGGGGTTAGGCCGTTCTTTAGCAAAAGGAGTGCAAGCTTGCACGCATGAATATATTGCACGGATGGATACAGATGACACGATGCCTCCATATCGTTTTGAAAAACAAATACAAAAGATTGAAGAAGGATATGACGTAGTAAGTTGTTGGTCAATAATATACGAAAATGATCCGGCAAATATTATCGCCATCAAAATACTCCCAGAACAGTCAAACGAAATTATCAAATTAGCACATCGCAGGTCACCGATCTGTCATCCAGGATGTATACTGCGTAAATCTGCAGTACTCAAAGCAGGTAACTATCAACACTCGCTTTTTTATGAAGATTACCATTTATGGATTAGGATGATAATGACCAATGCCAGCTTCTATAATATACAAGAAATATTATACTATCTCAGGACATCTCCTGAACAAATCAAAAGACGAGGTGGATGGCAATATCTTACAAACGAATTAAAGGTTATAAGGCAATTTTACAAATTAGGCTTTTACAGTCTAAGTGATGTTATTATCAATTCGGTCATAAGAATCTGTGTAAGGTTGTTACCGTTACGTATTAGAAGTATTGCCATGAAAAAAATATGGAATACAAAAACTCACAAATAATGAGCATTATATAATTGTTAATTTAATTAAGGTTCATATCAACGAATTTTTACTAGTTACAATGATTATGACATCATATCAACTTATTCCCATGCAATACATACTGTTAATATAATTAGATAATGTCATAACTCACCCGCAAACGATAGGCCTCATCGTGCATTAAAATTCAAGATCCTCTAATAATATAAGAGAAGAGAAGGATAAATATCCTTCTCTTCTCTTATTAACATACAAAAACGTCTTTACTCTCGAGCCAATTTGCCTGCTGAACCAAGCACATTAATGATCTTGTGCTCGTAGAGTTTTTTCATATTCTCGCGAGCGGGACCAAGATATTTACGCGGATCGAACTCTGCCGGTTTCTCAGCAAATACTTTACGAATAGCTGCGGTCATTGCCAAACGGCTGTCAGAGTCAATGTTGATCTTGCAAACAGCTGATTTAGCAGCTTTACGCAACTGATCCTCTGGAATACCAATAGCAGCTTCCAATTTTCCACCATATTTGTTGATCGTATCAACCTCTTCCTGAGGAACTGAAGAAGAACCGTGCAGTACAATTGGGAAACCAGGCAGTTTCTTCATAACAGCATCCAAAACCGAGAATTCCAGTGGCGGTGGAACCAAACGACCAGTAGCAGGATCTACATGGCACTGCTCGGGTTTGAATTTGTATGCGCCATGAGAGGTTCCGATTGAGATTGCCAATGAATCGCAACCCGTACGAGTAGCGAAATCAATTACCTCTTCAGGGTTGGTGTAGGTGTGGTGCTCAGCACTAACCTCATCCTCAACACCTGCCAATACACCCAGCTCACCTTCAACAGTTACATCAAACTGATGAGCATAATCTACTACCTTCTTGGTCAAGGCAACATTCTCCTCATAAGGAAGATGTGAACCATCGATCATTACAGAAGAGAAACCGGTATCGATGCAAGATTTGCACAATTCGAAAGAGTCACCGTGGTCGAGGTGCAGAACGATCTCAGGGTGAGCCAAACCGAGCTCTTTAGCATACTGTACAGCACCTTCTGCCATGTAACGCAACAGCGTCTGGTTGGCATACTGACGTGCACCTTTAGAAACCTGGAGGATCACCGGAGATTTGGTTTCAGCGCAAGCCTGAATAATAGCCTGCAACTGCTCCATATTATTGAAGTTGAACGCCGGAATAGCGTAACCGCCTTTAATGGCACGTGCAAACATGTCACGCGTATTGACAAGGCCTAAATCTTTGTAATTAACCATAATACTTGCTTTAACGTTTATGTTGATAAATGATTGTAAACAAATACAAAATCCAATGCAAGAGTACGAATAATCTTTGAAAAAAGCAAAGAAAGCCTGCACTGAGTGCAGGCTTCTAAAGGATTTTCAAAGAGTCAGGCTATATTATTTTGCTATATTAACCAACGAGGCTACAACTGCAGCCAAAGAAGCCGTTGAAGTGACCATGCTCATCACACCAGCCATACCTCTCCCCTCTCTAATAATCTTCTGAGGCACGATAATCTGGCAACCAGGTTCAATTTTCGGATAGCGTTTGCAGAAGAAACCGCTTCGCGTCGAGGCGACTTGACCATTCATATAGATCACAAACGGACGACGACGAGCCACCTGCTTATAACCTCCGGCCTGCGAAATGTAATCTTTAAGTCTGCTTTTGGTAAAGACTACAGAATTGGGATAATTCACCGCCCCGGATATTTTCACAGTACCATTATACTTTGGAATGAAAATTTGGTCTCCATCACGCAGGACAATATCTTCACTTCCTCCCGGATGATCCAGTGCAGCCTCAATATCCACGCCCACAGGATAGTAATCAGGAATTTCGATATTTACAAAGGCTGCTGAATCACGGCCCGAGGTACTACGGCTCTCTCTGGCCATCTTCATCAACGATTCGACTTGAGTTCGTTCATCATCCGTCATGCGGCGTTTAACACTTACACCTTTGATATAGGCTTCAGGGGTAAATCCTCCAGCTTTTTTAATAATATCTGAGAGTCGTTCGCCAGCTGTAGCCAAGACGTAACTACCATCAAAGAGCACCTCACCAGATACCGAAACCTTTTCTTGGGCACTGTATCCGGGTGAACGACGGATATAGATCTCATCAAACGGATGTAGCACAAAACGTTCCGCCTCAGGTGATATTTGCAAATTATCGTTGATGGTGAAGGTATAAATATCTGCCCGTTTATCGGTATATGATGTTGACTTTGGATCCTTGATACGGCGAGCAACCTCGACCATCGCATATGATGCAGACTCCTTGAGACCTCCAGCCAATAAAATCGCATCCTCAACCGTCATTCCGTCACGATATTCCAAAATAACCGGTTTTAAAGTGTCCGGTTTATTGATCTCTCCATCTACTGTAATTGTATAAGCTTCACGCAGATCCAGGATTGTCGGAATATAGACTGAATCTTCACGCATCAGGACAATATCCTTAGCACCTGTAGCAGCTTCGCGGACGTCGAATGGAATAATTTCGTAAGTATAATCACTTTTCAGACGGGTGATCTGACCACGATGGGCAAACTCATTTCCTTTGAGACCTTCGGCCCGTCCAATCAATTTGGAAAGGGTATTGGTTTGCTCGGACAGTTCATAATCACCTGGACGCCACACAGCGCCACGAATCACAACCCGATTAGCGAACTCCTCAAAAATTCGGTCCACAATAACGCTATCCCCATCAGCTACGGCAAAAGCTTCAAAATCGGGCTTGTCCACGGTCAATATACTATACTGACGACCCGTTTTACGCTTGACATTTACATTTTCATTGTACGCATCCCCGGTAAAGCCTCCTGCATATTTGAAGAGATCTCCGAGCGTTTCATTTTTCTTCATCTCATAAATGCGGGGGCGCTTTACCTTACCGGTTACGGTTACATAACTATCGTAAGGCTGCACAATAATCATGTCATTATCTTCCAGACGAATATTGGTATCGTACTTACCATTGATCAGGTAATCATACACATCCAGCGTCGCAATCTCTTTGCTATCGCGATAGACCTTGATTGCACGCAATGAGCCGATACGGTTAACACCTCCTGCCGAATAGATCGCATTGAAGACCGTAGCCAAAGAGGGCAACGTATAGGTACCGGGGACCATAACCTCACCGGCAATATTTACCTTGATACTTCGAATTTGGCCCAAAGAGACCTTAACATTGGCCCCTCCCATCACTCCACTCACTTTGCTAGCGATTCTGTTTTGGGCTTCGGCCATGGTCAAGCCGTTCAAGCTAATCAATCCGATGCCTTGAATATTGATTGTCCCATCGGGGGAGATCCTCTCCTTCACATTGAATTCCGAAGGGCCCCATACCTCAACGACAACCTCATCTCCAGCACCCAAGACATAAGATGGGGGGGTTGCCATATTGTAATTGGGGGCAAAGGTCAGGTTTTTGTTTTGGAACATCTCCTGACCAAATACTACCGGGATCGGACGACGGACAAATTTGTTATCCTCCCAAACAATCTCGTATTCGATCTGTCGGCCAGTCAACGAATCACGATTTTGAAAGACATTGGGATTCACCTGCTTCAACATGGCTGAATCCAACTCTTTTCGACCCGATGTAGTATCGACAATCATTCGACGATTCTGTACATTGGTCTGTCCATTAATCTGCGAGGAGGAAGCATTACCACTCAATGCCGCTTGGATTTGAGCGTCAGTTGCTCCTGCTTGGCGTGCCTTCTGGATCATTTCAGGCGTGATCTGTCCCAACGCCATTCCGGGAGCTACAACAAAAAGAGCAAGAGCAAGAATCGAACGGATTTTGCGTACCTTAAACATATTTGAAATGCTATTATTTATCACTATTCTCTTCAACGTGTTCCGGAACATTTTGTTGTACTTGAGGGGCCACATATCTACCACCCAGAAGGTTAAGCAGATAATTAATCATAAATCCCAACAGGATGTTGATTGCCAGCAACAAATTGATGCTCACATTCCGGAGCAAGAAGTTCAACAAAATAAAACCGACCTGCAAAAGTACAATTACCATGGCACTTTGCAAATGGGTCAGGCCGATCCGCAACAATTTGTGGTGAATATGTCTGCGATCCGGGTAGAAGGGTGAGAGTCCAGCCGCCATACGTGCGCAGAAGACCCGCACGACGTCAAAGACTGGGATTGAGACCACTCCCAAGAAGACGGCAGGTGCGGCATTGATGCGAAAGAACTCACCCGAAACATTCAAGCTGTAAAATTTCAGACCGAGGAAGGCGATCATATAGCCCAGCAGTAACGAACCTGTATCGCCCATAAAGACTTTGAGGCGTTTTCCCAGCACATTATAAAAGAAGAAGACCAATACCACGCCACCCATTGCCATGGCCATTATTGCGTAGACATAAATACCATGAATGATAAACCAAATACCGAAAGTCAACAGCGCCAGTAGAGACAAACCGGAGCAGAGTCCATCGATGCCATCGATCAAGTTATAAGCATTGGCCAGCAATACGATGATCAAGATGGTCAAAATCACCCCCAGCCAATAGGGAATTTCGTAAATGCCGAACAACCCGTCCAAACTGGTAATGCCTACCCCTGAACAACAGATAAGCACTGCGCTGAGTGTTTGGGCCAAGAATTTGCCTTTATAGCCGACCCCTGTCAAATCGTCGGCCATGCCCACACAGAACAGGACTGTTGAACCGGCCTGCAGGAACATCAGTTCACAAAGGGAATCCATAAAGTAATCATCGGCCACTTCAAATCCCAAAATATAGCGCATTCCCATCGTCAGCATAAAGGCAAACAGAAAAGTTGGGAAAAATGAGGCACCGCCCAAACGGGGCACCATACCCGTATGGGATTTACGGGCACTGAGCTCATCGAAAAGCCTTTTTTTCTTGGATATCATCACGATACGGGGGATAATAACCCAACCTGCACCTACTGATAACAAGAATGCAGCAAAGACAAAATAGAGTATCTCCATTATGGTGGTAGTGAATGTTATGCTTGTAAAAGTACAAATTAAACTTATATAAAATACTCCTACATCTCTTTTTCTGATGATAAACAGTGGTTTTCTTTTATTCCAAAAGATTAAACGGCCTCCAGAAGGAAGTGCATTGGATAGTAAATTCCCATAGGTTTTCTATAGGAGTCTATATGGCCCGCTATCTTTACTATAAATAAATGGATAGAAAATTCTATCTTTGTTTGCGATTCGTCTTGATAACAAAGATTGGGATTGGCAACTGACGCGATTTTCTTCTTGAAGAAGTAGAGGAAGACGCCGCTCGACCCCGAACGGAACCATAGCCCCTTGGGGTTGATAATCTACATACAAAATTTGTACGCAACGTTTCATTTATAGAGGAAAAATATGTTCACCGCACAAAAAACACGCAAAGAGAACATTGCGGAATACATTCTGTACCTGTGGCAATTAGAGGATTTGCTTCGTGCTCTGCAGTTCAGCCCGGAGGCAATCTACTCGCAGTTGGTTCAGCCTTCGGGACTCTCGGAGAGTCAAAAACAGGCAGCCTTTTTATGGTACATGGATATTGTCAACCTGCTGCGTGAAGAGGGGAAAGAACAACAGGGACACTTGGAACATACGCTTCATCTGATTGCCGATCTGAACAATCTGCACAACCAGCTGTTAGTACTGCCTGTAGGGGCAGAGTACCGTCGGTTGTACAGCCGGGTGGCTCCTGAACTTCCCAAAATGAAAGCCCGCCTCAAAGATTCAGACATCAGCGATGTCGAGCTGTTTTTCCGGGCGCTCTATTCGGTTGTTTTGTTGCGGATCCAATCGGCTGGCAAGCACAACCGCGAGGCACAAGGAGGCTCTACTACCTCACCTGTCACCACTTCCGATACAGATACCAACAGCAATACCGATGCCTCACGCCAAAAATATATCGACGATGTCTTGACGCTGATCTCGCCCGTGGTAGCCGAGTTGGCCACCATGTTCCGCAAGATCGAACGCGGTGAGATCGATCTGTTCGGCAACGATCCGAAGGCTAAAACACCCTCCAACGAGACCAAAACCAACGTACATTGAGATGATTCTGCTCCCGACGGCCTATTTGGGCAATCTGCAATATTACTCCAAGCTGTTGAGTGGTCACGCCTGCATCGATCTGCACGAGCACTACCTCAAACAGAGCTGGCGCAACCGTTGTGATATTCTTTCAGCCGGTGGTGTGATGTCGTTGACAGTTCCGGTATTTCACACGGGCGGGGTCAGCACCCCCACCTGCGAGATTCGCATCGACTACGCCAAACGGTGGCAACACCAGCACTGGCAGGCCATCGTATCTGCCTACCGGGGGGCTCCCTACTTCGACCACTATGAAGGGGAATTGGCTCCTCTGTTTACCGAACGCTTTGAGAGGCTCGTTGAACTGAACAATGCATTGCTGCAAGTAACCTTACGGCTGCTCGACCCATCCGGAGTCGCCGCCAAACAAATTACCTTCACAGACCGTTACTGGTCAGCCGAAGATTATGAGGGGACGACACTGAACAATCCAACCGAATCGGAGACTTCTCACGCCACGGAAGGGGGCCACGCAGACACGGTTTGTGACTTGCGGATGAATTTTTCGCCCAAACCCCGGCTGAGTCGTCCCGACCCAACGTTCTCAGCACCGCAGTACTATCAAACATTTTCGGATCGGTTACCTTTTGCTCCGAACCTTTCGATCATTGATCTGCTATTTTGCGAAGGTCCGGCCGCAGCAGACATTTTACGTGCAGCCTATCACCATCCCGCACAATAGCAAGCAACGAACAAAATAAAGGGGAAAGCTTCATGGACACCCCTTATTGCTCTCAAGCAGGAAAATCCTGCAAATAAATATGCCCCATAACAGGAAGCCTGCCACGCCCCCCCTCACAGTCGCACAATAGCCTCAATTCGGGATTTAACGTCATAACCACACAACTGGCTTGCAAACAGACAGACGCTTCCAGGATACGGATTAACGATTCACCCCCCCACCCTTTACCCAATCGCACGTCCCGCATGACCCAAACGTGTGATCAATCCGTTCCTCACCGCTTCGCTTCGCTATTATCCTACGAATGCGGGGCAATCGCCTACTCTTCACCAACAGCAATACGGAATACAATCCAAACGATTGATCCACAAAGCAACACTTTTGATGTCGCATCCATCCCCTCAAACAGGGATTGGACAGTAGGCCATCCCGACTGCAACAACTGGCGATCACAACGCCAAAAAAATTTGCACACGCCAACGGATTTGTTTACCTTTGCTTAATCGGTTCGAAGGACGAACAAGACCTTTACAGCTCTCATAATGAACATCCAAGCAGGCGGTTATCATTAAGGCAGGGCCATTCGGAACCGATTCACTGCATAGAGATCAATCAGTATTCATTTAACACATAACGATTATGGAAGAGAAGATTTTAAAAGCACTCGCTGAAAAGGGCGCCATGCGTCCGGGAGACATTGCGGCAGCAGCCGGGATCGACAAAGAGGAGGCCAGCAAAGTGATCAAACAGTTGGCCAAAGAGGGAAAAATTTACTCTCCGAAACGTTGCTACTATGACATCAAGAAGTAAGCGGAGAATAGCCTTGTGTGGGCGGTTGGCAGCAGTTTCAATGTTGATTGCCCTGTTTGTGGGGACAACGGGCTGCAAACAGGAGGGTTCATCCACCCCGATGACGGTTGGCAGCTTCAACATCTGGTGCGGGGTGATTGACACCGGAGCGTTCCCTTGGAAGACACGTTGTGAGCAGATTGCATCGTTGGTCAAGTTCCATGATTACGACATCATCGGCATGCAGGAGGTTCGTCCCGAACAGTTGGCTGACCTGCGTGCAGCGCTACCCGAATATACCGCTATTGGCACAGGTCGGGATGGTGTAGGTCAAGGCGAGCACTCCCCGATCTTTTTCCGGACGGAGCGCTACGCGTTGCTTGACAGTGGCACCTTTTGGTTGTCGGAGCGTCCGGATACCGTATCGATTGGGTGGGATGCAGCATACAATCGGGTTTGCACTTGGGCCAAATTCAACGACAAGTACAACAACAAAGAGTTTTTCTACTTCAACACCCATCTTGATCACATGGGGCCAATTGCGCGTCACAATGGGGCGCAATTGATCTGCGACCGGATTCAGGAGAAGGTTGGGAGTAATTATCCGGTCTTCTGTTCGGGTGATTTCAATGCAGAGTGGGAGGATGATCCGATCAAGGTGATGCGGGAACATCTCACCTCTGCCCGCGAAGCCACCCAAAGCGCTCCTTATGATCTGGGCAATTCGATCAGTTACAATGGGCTACCTGTTGGTGGAGGCGAGATGAATCTCCCCGATTCTTTGGATGGTCGCACCGAGATCGATTATGTATTTGTCAACGGTCACGTTGCGGTACTGAAGTATGGCATTTTGCGGGATTCCGACGGCAAGCATTATCCATCGGACCACTTCCCGATCCTGATCCAAGCCAAACTTGAATAATCAGCATCCGTCTAATTATTTTTGAACGATCAATAAAGGGTACCCGTCAATGGGTACCCTTTATTGTTGCAAATTATTATTGCAGAAACCCCTAAATACCACGCCCTCCGTTGGAATGCTACTACACAATGTTTCGCCGGGAGCAACGACACACAATGACTATGGAGCTCATGAGCCACCAACAACGCACCTTAACAACTGACACTCACCCTTTCACAATGTAAATTCCGACAACAAAACAGCATACGACTGACCACGCCGCGCTTAACGTAATTACGCCTTTCCCTCTTTCTCCCTCCCTGCACTCTTCTCCTTTTCGCACTTTTCCCCAACCTGTTTACATCTCACTCTTTACCCAACTCTTTCAGGCCTATCACCCCCCTTTGTCGCATTTTTTCGTTCACACACCAACTTACAAGTTTGCACGGACCTTCCGCACCTCGCTTTCACATTTTTGTTCACAACAAACATCTGATTACAGATTTTCACTTTTCCAGTGCCGTTATATTTCCTGACGACGTCTTGCAATTTTATCATTTTGTCAGACAATCAACATTTTCACTATCTTTGTCCCGATTGGTTCTATTCAAAGAGGAGTCAACCACATTGGCCAACGTGGAAGCCTCAACACACAAGGGCAAACCACAACAGGCATATTTTTGAAATTGTAAGCCAGCATGAAACCTCGCAGCTCTTTTGGAAGTCGGTTCGGAGCCATCGCCGTCGTAGGCGGCTCGGTGGTCGGACTCGGCAACATCTGGAGATTCCCCTATATCGCCGGTGAAAACGGTGGTGCCGCATTTATCTTAGTCTATGTAACACTTAGCCTATTGATCTGTATTCCGATCATGTTGACGGAGTTCAGCATCGGTCGTCACACCCGTTCAAATGCACTGCGAGCCTTTCGTCGGCTCTCGCCACGCGGATACTGGAACGGGGCAGGCTACCTCGGCATCGCCACCTCGACCATCATTCTTTCGTTTTACGCTGTCATTGCCGGTTGGGCACTTCACTTCCTGAAGGTGGCCATCACCGGCGGCTTCCTCAACCACAACTCCGAACAGATCCGCCAAGGATTCGATCACTATGTTGCTCAGGGCTACGGCTCCATGTTCTGGACCTTCCTGTTCATTGCCTTTATCGCCTTCATTGTCATGCGTGGAGTCGAAAAGGGAATTGAAAAGTTCGGCAAGGTGGTGATGCCTTTCATGATACTGCTACTGATCGGGTTGGTCATCAACTCGATGACGTTGGAGGGGGCCAAAGAGGGTATCTCCTTCCTGCTGACTCCCGACTTCGGAAAGATCAATGGACATGTTGTACTGCAGGCACTCGGCCAGGCCTTTTTCTCGCTGAGTCTCGGCATGGGCACGATGATCACCTACGGCTCATACATCCCAAAACAGGAGAATATGTTCCGAATGGCCGCCACCATCGCCATCACCGACACTTGCGTCGCTATTTTGGCCGGTTTGGCCATCTTCCCTGCGGTCTTCTCTTACGGAATTAACCCCACTTCAGGCCCAGAGCTGGTCTTCATTACACTTCCGACTGTATTCGGCAATATGTCGGGCGGTTATCTATTAGGAATCCTTTTCTTCTTCCTGCTCTTCACGGCGTCAATTTCCTCATCGGTATCGTTGCTGGAGGTGGCCACCCTCTACATCAGCGAAGAGATGCACCTGCGTCGCCGTACGGCCACCTTGATTGCGGTCGTGGTGGTGGCAGCCCTAAGTTCGCTGTGCCTCTGGTCACAACTCCCCGACTCTTCTCTGCGGGTGCTTGGCATGAACATCTTCGATCTGTTCAACAACCTCACTTCGCTGTACATGTTGCCGCTGGGAGGTCTGCTTTCGGTGCTGTTCGCCGGTTGGGTTATGCGTAACAGAACTTTGCAGGATGAGGTCACCTCGCGAGGACGTTACGGTACCTCCATCTATCCTTATTACCGTGTGATCGTCCGCTTTGTTGCCCCGGTGGTCATCGTCCTGCTGTTCCTCGATCAGTTGAATGTCATCTGATTTTCACCGCCACCGACCTCTAAAACGGACGCCCCAACTTGTACAATTAAGCCGAACATTCAGCTTCCCCACGGCTGTTAACCTGGGGACAGATCGTCTCGGCTCCATAACAGCGGTAAAACGACGAACAGCCGCTCCCTTCTCACAATTCAACAACGCCTTACCTAAAGGAGAGTGGGCACATTTCCTACGCGCTTCATCCTGCCGTAAACTGCCTTTTCTGATGGATTTATTCCACAAGGTTGGGCGGAATGCAAAAAAAGTTTATCTTTAAAGTTTGATTGGGTTCGCTTCGAGAGGATTTGGGGACACGCAGCTGCTTCGAAACGAGAGAGACACGACTCACGCTGGGAGTGTTATCAGCTACTGAACACCTTTGTTACGAATATTGGCTCTCGCCCCCCCGAACAAAACAATAGGACCCTTTGAATAAACGATTAAACAAGAAAGATTTGTCATCTTGTTGTCGATTCCGTTGACAACCGGCCGCGAGGTGGTTTGTCGCTCCCGGGCATCACGACAGACAACAAACAGAAACAAAACAAATTGATACAACACCATGACCAAAGGCATCATTCACACTGAGAAGGGCGATATGTTCGTCGAATTTTACGACAAAGAGACACCCGGCACTGTAGCCAATTTCGTTAAGCTCGCGAAAAGTGGTTTTTATGACGGGCTCACTTTCCATCGGGTTATTCCAGGGTTTGTAATTCAGGGCGGTTGTCCGCTGGGGAACGGCACCGGAGGCCCGGGGTACACCATCAAGTGCGAGACTTCGGGCGGCAAACAATACCACGATCGTGGGGTACTCTCCATGGCTCACCGGGGCAAAGACACTGGCGGATCGCAATTCTTCATCTGCTGCAATCGTGAGAACACGGCCCATTTGGATGGGGTTCACACCTGTTTTGGGCGTGTAGTCGAAGGGTTGGACGTGATTGACAAGATTCGCCAAGGGGACAAAATTATCAAAATCGACATCATCGAAGAGGAGGCTTAAGGATGGACTTTGAAGGAAAAGTATTGACCGTACTGCCCGTTGTCAAGGGGACTAATGCACGGGGCGAATGGGTAAAACAGGAGGTAATTTTCGAACAGCCGGGCGAATTCAACCGCAAGATCTGTGTCGGCTTTTGGGGAGACAAGGCCGCTGAAGCCGGGACACTGCAGCCGGGTGAGATGGTCAACATCTCCGCCAATGTGGAGTCGCGTGAGTTCAATGGACGCTGGTACACCGACGTTCGGGCATGGCGCATGACTCGCAAAGCTTCTGCTGCTGCATCTCCTGCACCGGATGCCTTACCTCCGCTGGATACCTTTACGCCGGAAGAGTCGGCCGACTCGAAAGAGGTGGACGATCTGCCCTTCTAACGGAGCACGATCAACTGGGGCCACACCATATACCCCACTCGATTTTTGCGCATGCTGAGCAGTGATCTGCAAATAGAGAGGGTTTGACATCTCCGCAGCGACGCAACAGACACAACCGGCTGACATATTAAGCTATACGCGAGACTATCGTAATGAATAGCCTCGCGTATTTTTTATATATCAACCTATAAATCGAGGCAACACGCACCAATCACTTCCGACCACACCATGTCTTTTCCCCCAGCCCTGCACAACAACATCCAACCGACCGCGACCACTCCATCCATCACCTCGCAGCATTCCGGAAAGCTCACCCCTTTTATTTGGCCTGCTGCTGTTTTGCGGGCAGCACTCCGCGACGAATCAGTCGGCGATCGATCCAGCTGAAAAGCATCCCGGACAGGATGCCGGTCACCAGGGCGACCGGCATAATCCACAAGGCCGTGATGCCAAAGATCTCGATAAAGGCGATCAGCACCGCCACCAGCATGGAGAAGAGCCCGCCGGCAACTGTTCCTCGTGATGTGGCCCACGGCACAAACAGCGCCATAAAGAAGAGCACAAAGAGCGGAGCCACCACTAAATTGACCACTTTGATCACCACGTCCAGCAGATTTCCGCTCACATAGGCGACCAAAAAGCTCGACAGGGCAACAACCACCCCCAGCGCAATTGCAATCAATTTAATGTGGTGCAGACTCTTCAACGAGGTATTGCTCTCCTTGCGATTCCGATTGATAATATCCTCATAAATTACCGTTGCCGACGAGTTCAGCCCGGATGAGAGACTCGACATGGCCGCCGACATGATTCCTGCAGCGATCAATCCGGTGATTCCGGCAGGCAATCCGATCAGGATAAATCGGGGAAAGAGGGTATCGGCATCTGCGGTTACCGAAGTTCCCGGGGCCAGCATCTGCGGGTAGCGCAGAAAATAGGTCATCACCACCAACCCCACCACAGCCAACAGCAGTTGAATGGTGCAGGAAGTGATCAACGAGATGCGATAGGAGCGTTTTGCAGTGGCCACATCGGGGGTAGAGAGATAGCGTTGGATGGCCATCTGATCCGACCCGGCCGTACAAACCTGCCACACCAGAGTCATCAGCAGGATATTGCCAACCGTCATCCGTTTCGAGGGGTCGAACCCCCACTCGATCGGGGGCCAATGTTCAAACAGCTGCGGTTCAAAGAAGGCTCCGACAGAGCCCACCTTTCCGCCGATAATTCCGATGGTCAGCAGCACCCCCGCAAACATCACGACGGTTTGGATCACATCGGTCAGCACGACCGCCTTCAATCCTCCCATCGTGGTATAGATCACCGTAATTACAGCCAGGATAACACTAATGATGGGGACCCAACCGGGATCCAGACCAAAGACAGGGATCAGAGCTACATCTACGGTTGCATAGATGATTGTCGCCATCCACAGGAACCGCAGCGACAAGAAAAAGATGGTTGCCAAGATGCGCACGCCACGGCCCAATTTGATTTCGAGGATCTCGTAGGCGCTGGTCACCTTCATCTTCATGTAGCGTGGGATCATCAGTCGGCTGACCAGAAAATAGGCGATCGGGAAGGCGGCCAAACCGATAAAAACCACAGGGCCATATTTGATCATCTCGCCCGGATAGGACAGGTAGCTCAACGTACTGAGCAAGGTCGCAAAGAGCGAAATGCCCACCATCACCGGGTTCATCGTGCGTCCCCCCAACACATAATCTTCGGCGGTACGGTTACGGCGGCCGGACCGATAGCCGATCCAAAGCATCCACAGCAGAAAGAGGGCCACGACCACCCAGTCGAGCGGTCGGAAGCCGGTTGCAGCGCCTGCAATCGCCCCATCGGCAGCGGTTGTTACAGTCATTAGGTCCATTCGTTTAGGTTTTATTCTGTTCGGCAGTACAGTTATGAAGAGTTGTTCGCTTATCCAAACACAGCCCCATCGGTAGCACGCACACAAATCTTTTCCCGACAAACATATCAAGGTCCGCCCCCGACCTAATCCGTGAGCAGCAGCGGCCAAACCAGCGCTCAAAAAGTTTATGTTTTAGCCATCCATTCTGTGAAATACAGACTTTTGAGGCTCATCCAAGGCGGTGGACAGGATTTACGACCGGCACAATGCCTCACGCATTGCAGTCGATCAATCGTTTTTGATCTTCATCAGATCCAGCCGATTGCACGCAGATCCGCTTCGAGCGCTTTCATGCGATCCGGGGTCAGATTGCGCATCGGCAAACGTACGGGGCCGCAATCCACCCCCATAATCTGCAAAATTGCCTTAATGCCGACGACCGAATTTTCGTATTTGATCAGCACCCGGATAAACTTGACCGCCTCCTCCTGCAGCTTAACCGCTCCGGCCACATCTCCAGCCCAGAAGGTATTGAGCATTTTGTTATACAGTTGGCCCGTCACGCTATACGAGGTTCCGACGCCACCCGTCGCACCCAGCATCAACCCCGTCAGGATGGTCTCATCATGGCCGTGCAGAATATCGTAATAGCCATTCCGATAGGCGATACACTCCTGCATGGTCATCGAGTCGTAGGTGGTATATTTGATTCCGCGCAGTGTAGGAATCTCTTTTTCACCCAATTTCAGGAAATCGAGCATATTGACATTGACATGTGAGGTTCCCGGAATGTGATAATAATAAAATGGCGTATGGGGCGCCGCAGCAGCGATAATTTTATTGAAGGCGACCAGCTCTTCGGCCCGATACGGAGGCAAAAAGCAGGGACCCATTGCCGAAATGGCATCGGCGCCGATCTGCTCAGCATGACGAGCCAGTTCGACAGCCGCCGCGTAGTTGGTGCCTCCCACATGGATCATCACTTTGAATTTGTCTTTGTAGGCCATCCACGCCTCGGTAACGGCTTTGCGCTCTTCGGTGGTCATCAACAGCCCTTCTCCTGTCGTGCCATTGACAAACACACCGGCCAATCCCTGTTTCTCGAGATGTTTGACATAACGGTCCAACGCCGGCAGATTCACCTCTCCGTTGGCTTTCATGGGGGTCACCGTAGCGGCCACCAACCCTTTAATCTTTTCACTCACCATGTTTAATACAGCATTATATGTTCCTAAAATTTTTATTGACAATTGGGGAAAATACGAACAAGACGCCACCTCACCGGCCGACTACAAGGGCCGATCATGCAGGGCACTGTTCCTTTTACACGTTACCGCTCCCCAATGTCCTCTCGATCTCCCTGCATTCGTAGTCATCACACAGGACTGAGCGCATAATTCGAAAAGCCGCCCCTATCTGAACTTCATCGCCATCTGCAGCATGATCATTTCTTTGAAGGCTACCCACTCCTTAGAGAACATGATCCGCAACAAATGGCACACTCAACTCTAACTTCTTTTGCAAGACGCCCCCAAAATGCTCTGCCAGTAACGACCGACGCCGATCCGCTCGTCACACCTGTAGCGCCGTGACCAAGACATCGCTCATACCCAGGAATCACACGCGCGGTATCGTCCAACTCTCGTATAACTATAACACTCCCGAAACCTTCCCTTAAAATTAAAGCACACCTTGTTCCACCATACTATGGGCAACCTTCATGAAGCCGGCAATATTGGCCCCCTTCATATAATTGATATAGCCATCCGGTTCAGTTCCATATTGCACGCAGGCAGCATGGATCGACGCCATAATCTCGTGCAGGCGGCGATCCACCTCTGCGGCACCCCAATTCAACTTCATGGCATTCTGAGCCATCTCCAACCCGGAGGTGGCCACACCGCCGGCATTGACCGCCTTACCCGGGCCATACACGATACGGTGAGCGATAAAGGCATCGATCGCCTCAGGCGTACACCCCATGTTAGAGACCTCAGCCACATACTGCACCCCATTGGACAACAGCCTTGCCGCATCCTCGCCATTGAGTTCGTTCTGGGTGGCACACGGCATCGCAATATCGACCTTCACCTCCCAGGGTTTATGTCCGGCGATAAATTTTGCACCGGGGAACCGGTCCGCAAACGGAGCCACCACATCGTTATTGGAGGCACGCAGCTCCAACATGTAGGCGATCTTCTCCTTATCGAGTCCCGCTTCGTCATGAATATAGCCATCCGGCCCGGAGATCGTCACCACTTTGGCTCCCTCCTGCAACGCTTTGAGAGCAGCACCCCAAGCCACATTTCCGAAACCGGAGATGGCGATCACCTTCCCTGCCAGTTGGTCGCCCGCCCGTTCCAGCATCTGTTTCACAAAGTAGATTGCCCCGAAACCGGTCGCCTCGGGACGCACCAACGATCCGCCGTAAGTCAACCCTTTTCCGGTCAATACGCCTGTATTTTCACGGGCCAGCTTACGATACATGCCATACAGGTATCCGATTTCACGTCCCCCAACGCCGATATCACCGGCTGGCACATCGGTTTCCGGTCCGATATATCGCCACAGTTCGGTCATAAAGGCTTGACAAAAGCGCATGATCTCTGCATCGGATTTCCCTTTGGGGTTGAAATCGGAACCGCCTTTGGCACCGCCCATAGGCAATGTGGTCAGGGCGTTTTTGAAAATCTGTTCAAACCCCAAAAATTTCAGAATACTCAGATTGACACTCGAATGGAACCGCAGGCCACCTTTGTAAGGGCCGATCGCATTGTTGAACTGCACGCGATACCCCAGATTGACCTGCACTTTGCCCCGGTCATCGACCCAGGGCACTTTGAAGGTGAAAATACGATCGGGTTCTACCAACCGTTCAGCGATTTGGTTTGCCTCGAATTCGGGATGTTGATTGTAGACCTCTTCGACCGAAACGAGCACTTCCCGCACGGCCTGCAAATATTCGTTTTCACCCGGATGGCGCAAAGCCAGCGCATCCAACAGCTTGTTAACGTTCATAGTAAGTTCGTTTAGGTTCTACACCAAATTTAATGTTTTTTTGGGGATTCTTCCTACACTCGTTCTTTTATTGAAGAGATTACCAAGAACAAAAAACAGCTGAACTGCCACTACAGATACGACCTCAAACCTGCTGTACCAACACCCATTTTCTCCAGGCACTCACTGACCACCCGGCCGATGACAACCAACAAAATTTTCGCCCGGCGATCTTCACTCACCAAATCCCTCCCCAAATCACAATCCTGCAAAACGAGATCGCAAACTCTCATCTACCCCATGCCGCAATAGCGCCAGTTCACACCCTGAAAAGCTTCACTTATCAAATAAGGCTTTACTATACCAAAAATGTCGGCTTGTCATCTTTCGCCAGACTCGAACAGCACAACGCACAGCCCTTTCCAAATACATCGATACGGAACGAACGAGTGGACGTACAGTCACTCGCGGAAACCGCGACGATCCGCGGCAATCTCGTTTTTTTTATTATCTTTGCATAGCGTCTTGTTGTCTGCCAGCCAACACACTTGACCTGTTTGGAGCCTGACCAACAAGATTTCGACATAATCCAATATATATAGGACAGGAGCTTCCTGCCGATTTGCACAAACCGATGAATTCAAGATACGACAAACATATTACCAAAGCGATCGACGACGATTGCCGTTGCAAACGCGATGTTGGGCGAGGCTGCTCATTCTGTCGTTGTGACGACGAGGTGACGGCCCAGATCCATCCCGGTTGCTTCAAGCTCGGATCGACCGACTGGCTCGAAGGGATGCCAGAGGTTTTTCCGAATGATATTTACGAGGTACGTTTCAAGAATACCCGTAAAAGTTTTTACCGCAACGTCAATAATCTGCCGCTCAAGACGGGGGACATTGTGGCCGTCGAGGCTTCACCGGGACACGACATCGGTATTATTTCGCTTACTGGGGATCTGGTGGCCAAACAGATGAAGCGTGTCGGGTTCAACCCTCAGAACGGCGAGTTCAAGAAGATCTATCGCAAAGCCAAACCCGGTGATATCGAGAAGTGGCAGGAGGCCATTTCGCTGGAGCATTCGACCATGATCCGCGCCCGGCAAATTGCTGCCGAGCTGGGGCTGAACATGAAAATTGGTGACGTCGAATACCAGGGGGACAAGATCAAAGCCATCTTCTACTACATTGCCGACGAGCGGGTCGATTTCCGCGAGTTGATCAAGATTTTTGCCGAGCAGTTCCGCATTCGCATCGAGATGAAGCAGATTGGAGCGCGTCAGGAGGCAGGACGAATCGGAGGGCTGGGTTCCTGTGGCCGAGAGTTGTGTTGTGCCTCTTGGATCTCGAGCTTCGTATCGGTTACCACCAACGCAGCCCGGCATCAGGAGATTTCGCTCAATCCGCAGAAGCTGGCCGGACAGTGTGGCAAGCTCAAGTGCTGCCTGATTTACGAGCTGGACACCTACCTCGATGCCCGTAAAGATTTCCCACGAGTTCGGGAACCGCTGCAGGTGCTGGATGGCGAGTACTATCTGGTCAAAACCGATATTCTGAGCCGCACGATGTGGTTCAGCAGTGATCCGCACGCGGTAGGCGGAATGCAACCGTTGAGCGTGGATCGGGTTAAGGAGATTATCCACCTCAACCGACAGGGGATCAAACCCGATCGCCTGAATGACGTCGATCTTTCGGCAAAGAGCCCGGAGTTGACCTTCTCAGACGGTATCGGGGAGGATAGCCTCACCCGCTTTGACAAGCAGAAGCGTCGTCGAGGGGGCCGTGATCGCAAACGTTCCGACAACGACACCCGTAACTCTCGTAACGAGACGAATCGGGACAAGCGCAGTGCGGAGCCCCAAGCCAAAGCTGCGGAGGGCAATGAACAGCGCAACAACACCGCAGAGAAGAACAATACGCCACGGCGAGAGGGGGATAATCGTTCCCGCAACAATCGCCGTCGTGGAGGAAACCGTCCGGAGCGGTCGCAAAACGAACGCAACAACACAACGGAAAACCGTAACGGCTCCAACAACGGCGGAGGTAACAGCGGGGGCAACAGTAATAACGGTGGGGAGCAGCCTAAAGAGCGTACAGCACGCCCTCAACGGCCGAACCGTCCTGAAGGAGAGGAGTCCGCACGCAACGATGCATCTCGCCGCCGCAACCGGAATCGGAATCGTCAATAGACAACGGGTGCTGCATGAAGCGGGGGTACTACATGATCGGTAACTCTGTTTTGGACGTTGATAACAGCCTGTTACATACGCGCAACATTTTCTCAATAGCTAACCTTGCAGAACGCTACCTGAGACTTGCATGAGCTGATTCAACTGACAGACATTAAATCAAGTTCCTCAGCACGTTTTCTAAAGAAATACGGACAGTGCAAGCAGGGGCAACGACCAACGGACAGCAACAGCGATTGAGGATAAGGATGGGCAAAAAATTTTGTCACCTTCAATTACGGCCACGTTAAGGACAAACAACATGTTCAAACACTGGAGCTGCCACACTCTACACGACTACCCAAGAATGGTAACCTACAAACGCTACTACGCCTACATGGTTGCACTCAGGAGGCCCAGTTGCAGGCGACCATTTTTGAATCGACGTTAATGTGGACCATTTTAATATCATGATAAGTAAACCAAGAGGAGATCACCGCTGGACGTATCGGAACTTCGGTATGGCAATCGGGTTAATGGTACTCACGGGCTGTGTCATGCCGCATGAAATCCATGTAGCCGACCTCGATCCGGACGGATGGAGGGGAGGCACGGAGGTGATTTTCGAGAATCAGGATACCACCACCGAGCGCACGTTGTATGTGTTGGCCCGTCTGCGTCAGGATTTCGGTTACGATCAGCTTCGGTTAGCGGTAACCACCACCACGCCGGAAGGGTACAAATGGCACGATACGTTGACGATACACGCTTTTGATACGCCGCCTGAATCGAAGCTCTATTTTGATCGGGAGGAGCTGTTGCGAACGCGCATGGTACTGGCCAAACCGGGACAATATCTATTTACCTTTACCCCGGTTATGCCCACTCCGAGTAATCCGGAGGAGGTCGCTCGCCAAAGCGAAAAAGGTATTGAGGGGGTTGCAGCCGTGGGGATCGACATTCGATAACCCAGTGAAGGGACAAACCAGGCTCTCACCCTGCTCAGACAGCACCCTAATTGTTAAAGCCGTGTTCATAGAGGGAGACTAAATCAGATACAATTGCAGGCCTACAACAAATGACAACAAGAGAAGGTTACACCCCTGACAAAAAATAATGAGCAAACAGGGCACACACCCTACTCGAAATGACACGCCGTACAATGGATCTATACAATACGATATCAAAGCGGCAATGCATCCTACTCAACAGTACACCTCTTGATTGCAGACTCAATAATAAAACAACGCAATTCCAACATACCACAAAGATAAGTTCCATCAATCACTTAACTTGCATTTTCAATCCGACCTATGGCTCGAGGAAAAGATAAATTGAGACGTTTTGCCGAAAATCTCACCTTCGGCTGCATGGTACAACCGGCTTTTGAAGAGGTGTTCCGCACCGACTACAAACTGAAGGGCGAATGGCGCAACCAGTTTTTTCACAACACCAATCCGATCGTGCTTGAATTAGGATGCGGTCGTGGAGAGTACACCGTTGCATTGGCCGAGCGCTACCCGGATAAAAACTTTATTGGCGTCGATATCAAAGGGGCCCGCATGTGGCGCGGAGCCAAAACCGCAACAGAACAGCAGATGGGGAATGTCGGATTTCTCCGCACCCGCATCGAATTTATCGACTCCTGTTTCGGGCCGGGAGAGGTAGATGAGATCTGGATCACCTTCCCCGATCCTCAACTGCGCAAAAGTCGAGTCAAGAAGCGTCTGACGGCTCCTGAATTTTTGACCCGATATGCTCGTTTTTTACGTCCGGGAGGGCTGATCCATCTGAAAAGTGATTGCCGCCACCTGCATGACTATACCCGTGCGGTAGCCGAAGGGAACCAACTTCCTATCGAGGTGGCCAATACCGACATTTACGGCACCGGTTTTGCCGATGAGCTGTTGTCGATCAAAACCACCTACGAGAAACGTTTTCTTGCACAGAGGGTGCCCATCACCTACCTCAGATTCCGTCTCGATAACCGCACCGGCTTCGATCCGATCGAATTCGCTCCGGACGAACAGTTACAAGGCTAAGATTTCATGAATCCGGATCGTTTGGTCCAAAATTCCATACACAACATGAAAAAGTTGTCCTATGTCTTGCTTGCCCTGCTGCTGAGCAGTTGTCTATCTCAGGAGGGACAATTTACCGACACGCCTGGCGAGGCAAAGCTGATCGTTTTGGCCCCCGCGGATGAGCAGATTGCCTTGGTACAATACCGCATGGATTCGATCTATGATCGTACAGTACATGTGTTTGCCACCGAGGATGCCTATTTGGACGCATACCTCTCTCGCATCGAACAGTTCAACAGCCGTACTGATTCGGCAACCAGTTGGAACGAAGTGGTCGAAAGTGAGGGGGATCCACTCGAACGATTGCTGGCCAAACGCCCGGGCAACATTGTGTTGCTATCTGGACGCACCGCCACAACCGGGCAATATCTCTTTCCCTGCATCGAAGCCGGGCTGAACACTCTATCCAGTGCCCCGCTGGCCGCCAACACCGCCGACTTCAACAAATTGAGACAGGCTACCGAATTGGCCGACAAACAGGAGACTTTGATCGGAGAGCTGACTCCGGAACGGTATGAGATTGCATCGATGATCCAGCGTGCGCTGGCCCGGACACCGGAATTTTACGGCATCCAACTGTGTGGCTCTGCCGATGATCCCTCCGTTCGTTCCGAAAGTGTACTGCCACTACTCTCTCCCTGGTCTGGAAATTCTCCAGCTTTGGCCTCCAGTAAAAGCGACGCCACTCCTGACCCCAACACTGCCGAAATGGTTGACACATGGGGCTATCCATCCGATGCGTTGGGAATGCGTTACGCTTTTTTGTTAGCTGCGGCTCCGCGCATCGACCTGATCCAACTGGCCCTGCTGGGACGTGAACGGATCAACTACGAACGTCAGATCCAGTTCACCGCGGCCCGACGTTCATCGGTTGTTCTCTCCAAACAGGAGTACCTGAAAGCGAGTGGAGCCACCGCACTGCCAGCAGAATTAGAGGCTCAGTTGACTGGAGACTCTCTGCGATTGCCCGGCAACGGAGAGCTGGCCTATGTACTGAACGGCGTACATACAACGCTCAGCGTTCGCTACTATTTGCCGATAAAGGAGAACACGTCGGGTTCACAAAAAGGAGATGCAGCCACAACCAATCAAACTGTGTCAGCAGGCATCCCCACGCCTGTTCGCCTGCCTTATCGGAAACTCTCGTTACGGGGAGAGAAGGCGATTTTAACCTTGGTTGAAGAGCAGGCCGACTATCCGCAGCTTTACGTTGAGCCTGCCACAGGGATCGATTCGGCGCAATTCGATCGCTCCTTACGGGCAGCACTGGCACAATTAGGGGAGCTGACCGAAGGGGTTACTCTCACATCAGTCGGCAACGGTTACCGGGTCGAGATTCCGGAGCAGGCGCGTACGACACTCCCCACACGCATCACACAAAGCTCTCTGCAATATATCGATTACCTGATTCAGGGCTTTACCCCCTACTGGGAGACCGACCACATGCTGGCAAAATACTATACATTGATTCGTCCATTTGACGAAGTGCATTAGGCGGCCGAGGAGCCCCAATTTGATAAAACTTTCAGAGAAACCAGCTTTACTACAACAATAGTGCACTCAATAATTCCAAGAGGCTGTGATTGGTCACAGCCTCTTATTTTTTGCAGCAGTTGCCTGTCCAACCATGATTGTACTCTCTTTGATCCCAATCAAAAATGGGGAAGCCATCCACAAACAGGCCGATTCAAACAACCACATTTTTAAGGCAACATCTCACTTTTCCCATCACTTAACCATAAGAGGGGGCCCCAACCAGCAACCCCGACACAGCCCCCCCTCTCTAAACACGACTGCCCAACCTCCATAGCAAGTCAGAAAACACTCTTCACAGCAAAGCACTCATCCGACCTTCTTAGCCCCCTATTGTCTCATACCGGTGATTTGCCTCATCAAAATAAAAAATAAGAATAAGAAGGGGAATGCTGAATAGCATTCCCCTTCTTATTTCCAATCTCTGGAGACTTTCACAACAAAAGTCTCAGCTCTATCGACAGATTAGCTTCACCTCTGGTTTTGTCGCTCAGCCTGATCTAACACGGTGCGCATAGCCCCAACTCGTTCAACGGTCCGTTGCTGATAATTACCCACCTGCAACCCGCTTCACGAAATCCAAACTACAGCGAAATGCACTCGGCACCTCTACTCAAGGGAGACCTTGAGCGGATGGGTCACACGGCTATACTCGTCCGCAACCATCTGGGCCCACTGCTCAGCGGTAATGCCCTGCTTGCTGGTTCCGGCACCGGAGTAGTAAACAAAAGGTTCACCAATTCGTACCGTTGCCACACAGACCGCTTCGTTCTCGATCTGCTGGGCTTTGCCGCCGGGGAGCACCACACCGCCACCCAACGGGCCATCACTGCCACTTGGGGAGAACGACGCGGGCTCGTACAGTGCAAAAGAGCCTTCACCCGGGAAGAGTTGCGCCCCTTTGTGTATCGCCATACCGGCCGCAACGGAGAGTGTATCCCCTTCACCTGCATACAAATCGACCATTCGGTTGAAATGGGAGTAGGCATCCAGGGAGATGATCTTGACCAACGAGATCTGCCGACCGTTCACATCAAACGGAGCGTAGGTGATCTTCGCCGTCGTGCGGATCGGACCATTGTCCAGCGTCTCGGCCTTTGCGAAATTACCACTAAACCAGAGTTTCCCATCCGCATAGGGAGCAGAAGCGCCCATGCCAAGAGTAGCCCCTACATCGTAGCAATCGCAACCCTCTCCCTGATCAATGTGATAGTTCATCTTACCGCTGATATTCTTCTCATACCAGTCGTTGATCACCAGATTGGGAATTGATTTGGCCCAGTAGTCAATCCCGCTGCTCACCATCGAAGCCGCGAGTGCAGGTCCATAGAGTCGGAATGCCACGCAGTTGTTTTCCCAAGCATAATCATCCAACCGCTCAGGGACAAAACGTCCGAAGACGCGCTCCTTATAGTTGCTGCGTACCCCCGTGGTCACAGTAACCTGGCAAGAGCTGTCCGCGCCTACGGTGGTCTGGAAAATCAACGACTGAGGCAGTGTATCGCCGGCATAGATCACCTGCGAAGGGATCTGGTCGCCTTTGGCATTGATCACCACCACATTCTGCGGGGTCAGACCGTTGATTCGGCTCTGCAACGAATCCCATACCACCTCAACGGTTTCATTTTCCCGCGGGATAGAGAGATCGTTTTCGACCTTCACGGTCACCTGCCGGCCCC
>ENA-ORSJ01000985-ORSJ01000985.1-human-gut-metagenome-genome-assembly--contig:-NODE-985-length-26919-cov-3.794595_pt1 | contig 26919 bp, 21 predicted proteins | sample MGYA00242191_ERZ509158 | MGnify/ENA primary metagenome ERZ509158 (study PRJEB26280, sample SAMEA2338623) | human gut metagenome | biome: human gut; feature: human-associated habitat; material: faeces...
CGCAAACCGATCCGCGCCGCTGGCCGAGACAGCATACAGGTAGGGCAGGCGGAACACCTTGACCTGAAGTTTGCTGGTTCTGGCGTAATGGAAGCAAAGTTCCTCCGCCGCATTGGCCAGCAGCGTTTTACCGGAAGGCGGCGCAAATGCTGCCTCCGGCCCTGAGAGGTACAGCAGCTCCACCTCCCGCTCGCGGCAGGATTGCAGGACCCGGCGCAGGCGGTCCAGTTCACCTTCCTGATTCCCGTGCGGCAGAAGATATTCAGAAAAATAGACAACGCGGTCAAACTGATAGGTCTCTGCAAGCTGATCCAACAGCTGCCTGCTTTCCAGCGTCACCGTCTTGATCCGGGTGTCCGGCAGCACCTCCCCTTTTGCGCGGGTAGTCAGCACATGATCATCCGGGAATGCCGTCTCGATCCACTCCTGCGTCAGGAACGCTGTAAAACCTGTGAGTAAAATCTCCATTGCATTTACCGTTTCTGCCCGTCCGGCCTTTTTTCAAAGGTTCAAAGGCTGGCGGTGCATATTTTTAAGAGAAACATCCTTTTATAATAGTGATAATATCATTCTTCGCAAAAAATAACAATAGTTTTTCCTGATCCAGCCGCCCGTAAAACGCGCATTTTTTCCCGGAAGAAATTTGTGCGGCCTGTGCAGCCTGTACCTGTACGCACCCGTACGGCGAGTCAACGCAGATCATAAACTGTGCGTTCCGAAAAATCAGTGTCTCTATTATAGCATATCAAACAACAGTAGAACAGCGGGCGTAGAGCATTCAAAAAAAATCAGGCAGCTGCCGGAGCCATCAAGGTCTGTCGTGCTTTCTTATGATAAGGTCCCGGACGTTTTTCGATGGAAGCAAGGGATTCGTTCTGTTTTTCGAAAAACACAAAAATCAAGTTTGAAATGATCCTGTTTGTTGCAATAGAGGTGTTCCTTTCTTGGCAAGTATGGTATACTTATCTTGACCAATAAGACCCAATTTGGAGGCAGCATCAGAAATGACAGAACGAGAGAAAATGATAAATGGCGCGCTATACGATCCATCCGATCCGGAACTGGAGCAATTACGCTTGAATGCACGCAAATTGGCAAGAAAGTACAACCGGACGGATGAGGACCAACCGGAAGAACAGGCCGAAATTCTGCGAAAATTATTACCTGCAACAAAGCAGTTTCCGTATTTGCAGGCACCGGTCTACTTTGATTACGGCTGCAATACGTACTTTGGAAAGTACAGCTCTGCCAACTTTAATTTCACCTGCTTAGATGTATGTGAAGTCCATATCGGGGACAATGTGATGATCGGGCCAAATGTCACATTGGCAACTCCCATGCATCCGCTTTTGCCGGAAGAACGGAATATCCAAAAGCGAGAAGATGGAAGCATTTATAATCTGGAATATGCCAAACCCATCACCATAAAGGATAATTGCTGGTTGGCATCCAACGTAGTGGTTTGTGGCGGCGTTACCATCGGAGAAGGCTGTGTGATCGGAGCAGGAAGTGTTGTGACAAGAGACATCCCACCCTATAGTCTGGCTGCCGGAAATCCCTGCCGGGTCATCCGCCAGATAACCGAGAAAGATCGTATGGAAACTGCAATTTGCCAGGAATAAGGCAAGCGATCCCCCAGGAAAACGCTCCGGCTGTAAAGCAGAGCGCCTAGAACCAATACAAAAACACAGCCCCACTTTGGCGAAGAAGAAACCAAAGCGGGGCTGTATTCAATGAAGGAGAAATGAAGGGAATATCTGATTACAGGTCCAGTTCAAACTGTTCTGCCGTAACAGTTGCTTTGCCATCGGCAGCAAAGGTGATGCCATCGGCAGACTGCGGCGTGTAGATCCATGCGGTCATGGTCTGCTCACCATCGTTGACAAAGACCTCCACGCTGTTTTTATCCAGCAGGATGCGGAGCTTGAGCGCACCGTTCTGGCTGCGGACCTTGCAGCTGCGGGTATGCACGATGTCGGCACGGGAACCGGCATGGCTGCGATCCAGCGTCAGCTGCGAGGTGTAGGGGTCGTAGGTCAGACTGGTGTGATGGTCTGCATCGGCGGCCAGCTTCAGGGTGAAGGAGCGGTATTCGCCGGGCTGCACCGTGACAGTCAGGTCGGCCACCCGACCCTTGATGCCTTCCAGAGAGGTTTCGTTTTGCACCGTCACATTTTCGTGGAAGGTTCGCTTGCCGTGGACGGCATCCAGCTCCCGCACGGGGGTCTGAAGAATGCGCCCGTCCTTGATGTGCAGCTCGCGGGGGCAGATGGTCTGCCCGAACCACTTGCAGCCCTTGGGCTTATCCTCGGTGTCCGACCAGGTCTGCAGCCATGCGGTCATGAGCCGGCGGCCATCCGGGGCAAGAGTGGTCTGGGTGGCGTAGAAGTCGATGCCGCCGTCCATCAGCTGCACATTTTCCTTGGTGAAGGTGTGGGTGGCTTGGTCGTAGCTGCCGACGAAGGCAATCACGTTGTGACCGTTGTGGAACTCTCCCTTGGGCAGCATCTCCATGGGCCCCAGCATCAGGACCTGCTTGCCGTCCAGCGGGAAGAAGTCCGGGCACTCCCACATTTTGCCGTACTGATTGTTGCAGCGTTCCAGCACCGTGACAAAGTGCCAGTCGAAGCCGTCCTTGCTCTGGAACAGTGCCGCTGCGCCGCTGCCGTCCTCGGCCAGGCGGACGGTGACGGCAGAGTAGGTGCCGTCGGCCTCACGCCAGATCTTGGGGTCCCGGAAGTCGAACCTGCTGAAGCCTTCCGGCAGGTCTTTCTGGGTCAGCACCGGGTTGCAGGCAGGCTTTTCGTAGTTCAGTCCATCACCGATGGCAATGCTCTGGGTCTGGATGTCCCGCATCTCCCCATTGGGCTGCTTTTCTGCCACCACGCTAGTGTACATCAGCAGCTGCTTGCCGTCATCCATCTCGGTGGCAGAGCCGGAGAAGCAGCCGGGGCCATTGTCTGCCGGGGAATCCGGTGCAAGCGCACAGGGCAGATACTCCCAGTGCAGCAGGTCGGTGCTGACGGCGTGACCCCAGTGCATGGGCGCCCACCGCACATCGTAGGGGTTATACTGATAGAACTGGTGATACTTCCCTTTATAATAAGAGAAGCCGTTGGGGTCGTTGAGCCAGCCCACATAGGGGGTCATGTGGTAGGCAGGGCGTTCCGCCGGGGAAATGGCAGCGCCGTGCTCGGCCTCGTAGGCGCGGGCTTTTTGTAAAGTCAAATCGTTCATGGAATCCTCCAAGGGAAAGAATTCTTATGCGTAGTAAGCATCCAGATATTTCTGCATAATGCCCAGATAGTCGGACAGGCCGTAGGCTTCCAGCTTGCTCAGATATTCGTTCCACTCTGCATCCGTAGTGCCGTTCATGATCCAGTCGGCCTTCTGCGTATTCATGTAGGTCTGCAGATCTGCCTGCAGGTTAGAGACCTGCTCGGTGTCCTCGTTGCTCATAAAGACATTGGGATAGACATAATCGTTGTTCATATCCGGGGTGTAGATCTCCTTGATCCAGTCCAGACGATACTGTGCATCGTCCGGGCAGGTAACGTATACACCATAGTAATCATCCAGAACCGCCAGAGGACCACTGACACACTGCGCTTCACGGACTTCCACGGGAGAAGCATCGCCCAGAGGAGCGTGCTTCAGCATGGGCTCGCCCTTATCGTTGGTGGACAGTTCAAAAATGTTAAAGCCTTCCGCATCGCCGTAGGTACCCCAGTTGTTCTGCGGAGACTGGAGGGGTGCGTACATCTGATCCAGCCATGCACAAACCAGTGCAGGATTCGCCGCCTTTGCGGTGACAACGCATCTGCCGCGGGCAAAGCCGCTGGTGAAAGAGCCGTTCTGCGGGGTGATATTGCGGGTATCGGCGGTCAGGGCAGGCAGCGGCTCCCAGTCGGTCAGGTTGTCAATGTTGGCAACATCCCAGCTGAAGCAGACGCCATAGCGGCCAGCCTTGCCCTTGGAAACATAGGTGGACCACTCCTGCGTGAAGCACTCCGGGTCGATGAGCTTCTCGGCATACAGCTTGTGCAGCCAATCCAGACCATCGCGGTAGCCCTGCTGGGTGGCGGCACAGATGACTTTCCGGTCGTTGGTAACGGCGATATGACGGTCCTTGTCAGCGTCGCCGTAGCCTTCGCCAAAGCCATTGATGAGGATGCTGGGGTCCTGATCGCCGTTGTTGACGATGCAGGACATGGGGATGATGTCGCCGTCAATGCCATACTCTGCCTTGATAGAAGCGGCGTTATCACGGAATGCCATCAGCACCTGCTCAAACTCGTCCACCGTGGTGGGCATCGACAGACCGAGGAAGTTCAGCCACTTGGTATTGATGAAGCTCATGTTGCCAATGGTCTGGATGGCGGTCTTTTCTGCGCCGAGCTGCTCGATCCAGGGCAGTGCCCAGATGTGGCCATCGCTGTCGGTGCACATGGTGCGGTACTCCGGGTACTGCTCAAAGACCTTCTGGAGATAAGGCATATTGTTGTCAATGTAGTCTTCCAGATTGAGGATGACACCCTGATCTGCGTAGCGCAGCAGATTGCTGTCGGTAAAATCAGCAGTAAAAACAAAATCCGTCAGGGTGTTGGGGTTGGACATATTCAGGGTGATCTTATCGCTCCACTGGTCGGACTGGATGGCGGTCCAGTCGATATGCACATTGGTCTGCTCTTCCAGCCGCTTGAAGATGGTGCGGTTGTTCGGCTCGGGTTCGCTGCCCACAGGGAAGCTGGTCATACCGGTAAAGGTGACCTTTTCGGACAGCGGAAATGTAACGGCACCGGTCGTGTCCACAGCTGCAGCAGCAGAATTACCGCTGCCGGTGGATTTGCCGCCACAGGCAGACAGAGCAGCGGCAGAGCCCGCCAGAGCGCAGACCTTGAGGAAGTTGCGGCGAGAGATCAGCTTTTTCATGGTGTTTTCTCCTTTTTCATGTTTCTTTTTTCGTGTAACAGATGAGCGTACCGGCTCATAAAATTCTGGAATATCCTCAGCCTTTAATGGAACCAGCCATGATGCCGGCATCAAAATACTTCTGGAAGAAGGGATACATCACCAGCAGCGGCAGACTGGAAATAATAATGGTTGCATATTTGAGCAGCTCTGCCATCTTCGCACGTTCGGCAGTACTTTGGATATCTGCGATCATGCCGGATTCCGGCTGGCTCTGGATCAGGATGGAACGCAGCACCAGCTGCAGCGGCTGCTTCGATGCGCTGTTCAGGTAGATCATGGCGTCAAAGTAGCTGTTCCACATTGCCACGAACTGCCACAGAGCCAGAACTGCCACCACCGGCATACAGACGGGCAGCAGGATCTTGAAGAAGTAGAGCATCTCGCTGGCTCCATCCACATCCGCAGCTTCGCGCAGCTCACGCGGGATGCCTTGATAATAGGTACGGGCAATGATCATGTTCCACACGCTGAATGCTCCCGGCAGAATGACCGCCCACATGGAATCCAGCAGACCCAGATTGTTGATGAGCAGGTAGGTGGGGATCAGACCGCCGCTGAAAAACATCGTGATCACAAACAAGGTGTTGAAGATCTTTTTGCCTTTGAAGTCCGGCAGCGACATGGGATAAGCGGCAAGCATCGTCACAGCTACCGAGATGATGGTGAAGATGATCGAGTAAAGTACTGCGTTCCTGAAGCCGACCCAGATCTGCTTGTCCGAAACGACACGCTGGTAAGCATCCAGACTCCACTTGCTGAAATCAAAGGAGATACCCTTGTTTTGTAGAGTGACCGGGTCCATAAAGGACGCGATGACGATGTAGATCATCGGAACGATGATCGCCAGCAGGAACAAGCCCAGAAGTGCGTAGCCGCAGTACAGGATGATCTTATCTTGTCTGGTGTAGAGGGCCATTTTTGATTTTTTCTGTTTTGCCATGGTAAACCCCTCCTTACAAGCCCTTTCCATCGTTCATTTTGGCAACGACCTTGTTCACTGCGATCAGCAGGATAACGTTGACAATGGTGTTGAATAGACCGACTGCCGTGGAAAAGCTGTAATCGCCGTCCAACAGGCCCTTTTTATAAACGTACGTTGCAATGATCTCGGCGGTGTTCAGGTTCAGGTCGGTTTGCAGGGCATAGGCTTTTTCAAAACCGATGCTCATGATGTTGCCTGCCTGCAGGATGAACTGAATAACGACCATATCCTTAATGGCGGGCCACTCCACCGTCATGATCTGCTGGATCAGGTTTGCGCCGTCGATCATCGCAGCTTCCTTCAGATCTTTGCTGGCGTTAGAAAGGGATGCGGTGTACATGATGGATGCCCAGCCGGCACCCTGCCAGATGCCGCTGATGATGTAGATGGGGCGGAACGCTTCCGGCAGCGTCATGAAGTTGATGCTGGTGTGAAGCAGGCCGTTCACCGGACCGGTGACACTCAGCAGCACCCGGACGATGCCGCACAGCACGATGACCGAGATGAAGTTGGGCATATACAGCACCAGCTGCACCTTCTGCTTGATCTTCTTGCTCTCGATACGGTTGAGCAGGAATGCCAGCAGGATGGGGATCGGGAAGCCCCACAGCAGACCGTAGACGCTCAGCTTCAGGGTGTTGATCAGATAGCGCTGGAAGTCCGGCGAGGACATGAAGCGGGTAAAGTTTTTGAAGCCTACCCACTCGCTGCCCCAGATGCCCTTGAAGGGATTGTACTTCTGGAATGCGATCAGCACACCGCCCATGGGAGCGTACTTAAACACCAGCGTCAACACCACGGCAGGTAGCAGGAACAACAGGTAAAGCTGCCAATGCCGTTTGATGTAGACCCATGTGTTGTGCAGCTTGCGTTCTGCTGTCAGCACAGCCGTTTCCGGCGAGGCCGTCTTTGCTTTCATGAATCATTCTCCTCCTTTTTGATTTGCTTGCCGCTTGATTTGTGTTTTACATTTGCACCTTTGAATTTTACGTTTTTCACTTTGATTGTGCAAATGTAAAACTCTGTAATTCATTTATATCACTCAGGCAAGCGAATGTCAACGATAATTCATGGTATATATCAATAAATACTGTGGATTTGTACAGATGCACAAATTCGAAAGTGCGCAAATATGCAAAATGATGATTTGCATTTTTGCATTTGACTAATTTGTGCATTTGCACTATACTGGAGTCGCAAAGAATAAGATCCGTCACCAGACTTTATCTATAAAAGAAAGAACATCCGCTCCTGTATTATAAAGAAAGAGGATGACTTATGGCAACCAGGGTCACCATTCAGGATATTGCAAGCGAACTGCAGCTTTCCCGCAACACAGTTTCAAAGGCCATCAACAACACCGGTGTGCTGGCAGATGCCACACGGGAGAAGATCCTGCGCAAAGCCGCCGAAATGGGCTATAAGCAGTTTGCCTATCTGCCGCTGTTTCAGGAAGACGCTGCAAAAACAGCAGGGCCTTTCATTCTGCCGAGTGACAAACGGGAGATCGCCATGCTGACGACCCAGTTTCTGAGCAGCTCTCACTTTTCCTCCATGATGCTGGATCGTTTCCAGTCGGAAATCGATCATCTGCACAGCGGCATGACCATTCATCGCATTTCTCCCATAGAGCTGAAAGAGAAAAAACTTCCATCTTCTCTCGACATCCAGCGCACAGCCGGCATCATCTGTTTTGAAGTATTCGACTATGACTACGCACAGATGCTGTGCGATCTGGATGTTCCGCTGCTGTTTGTAGACACCCCTGTGATGGATATGCGTCCTCCTCTTAAAGCCGACCGCCTTTATATGGAAAACCGCATTGAGATCCAGAATGCAGTGGCCCACATGGTCCAGCGCGGCAAAAAACGCATCAGCTTTGCGGGGGATAAAAACCACTGTCAGTCCTTCTTTGAGCGTTATATGGCTTATAAGGATGCAATGGAGTACTTTGGTCTGACAGAAGGCCTGAGCACCTGTGCGATGCCATCTGGACAGCAGAACTATCCGGTATCCCTGTACGAAACCATACGTCGGTTCAAAACGATGCCGGATGCCTTTGTCTGCGCCAATGACTTTGTTGCCATGGATCTGGTCAAGGCATTGAATGAGCTGGGGTATTCGGTTCCCGATGATATCTGGGTCTGCGGCTTCGATGACAGTCAGGAGGCTTCCTACTTTGCCCCCCGTCTGACTTCGATCCATATCCATGAACAGATCATGGGCTACACCGCTGCCAATCTGCTTATGACCCGCATCGAAGAGCCATCGCTGAACTATCGCACCGTCTATACGGAAACCAACCTGATCCTGCGCGAATCCACAGGAGATTGAGCGAAAGGAGAACCACCATGCGTGACCTGTGCAATACGGACAAGCCGCTGTTTGCTGTGCTGACGAAATTGACTTACAGTGCTTATCTGAACATCTTATGGCTCGTGTGCAGCCTGCCCATCGTTACCATAGGGGCTTCTACGACCGCATTGTTCTACGTCACGCTCAAAATGGCGGAAGATCGGGACGATGGTCTGACCCGGATGTTTTTTAAGGCGTTCCGGGAAAATTTTAAGCCTGCCACAAAACTCTGGCTCATCCTGCTGGCAGTCGGCAGTGTCCTGGCCGCGGATGGCTTTGTGCTGTGCCGAATGTGGAGCGAAAACATTTTCTGGACGCTGCTCACTGCAGTGCTTATTGGTGCGGCAGTTCTGTACGGCATCGTTCTGCTGTATGCCTTTCCTCTGCTGGCACGGTTTGAAAACACCACCTTCGGCATCCTGAAAACAGCGTTTCTCGTGGGTGTCCGGTATCTGTTTTGCACCCTGCTGATGGCGGCAATCTATGGCATCATGGGGTACGTCATAGTGTTTGTGTTCACGCCTGCATTCCTGCTGGGCATGGGCTTCTGCGCCATGCTCTGCTCCTTTCTGATGCTTCGGATCCTCTATCTGATCGGTGGAGACCCTGATGCAGTATACGAGGAACACGACCATGACAAAAACTGACCGGGATACGCTCCGCTCCCTCCATGGGCGCAAAAAGTGGGAGCACATCTGGGCATATTACAAACTGCCCATTGCGATCGTGCTCATCGTCGTCTATATCCTCGGGTATGCAGCCTACCGCCATGTGACGAAAAAAGAGGATGTGCTTTACCTTGGTCTGGTAAATATCACTGCCGGGTCTGATCTGACGGAACAGCTTACCACCGGCTTTGCCGAGGCGCAGGGTCTGACCAAAAAGCAACAGGTCGATCTGCTGTCCGGCTTGCTGCTCAGCGAGAGCGAACACGCAGAGGAGCAGTATGTATATGCTTCGGAGATGAAGCTGCTGGGTGCAGTCAGTGCCCAGCGGTTAGATGTTGTTCTGATGGACGAATATGCACGGGATCGACTGTTGGCAGATGATTATTTTCTCGATCTGCGGACACTGGATGCGTCTTTCCATGCACTGTCGGGTTTGAACGCCGGTGGGACCGTGCTGGATATTTCGGACACGCCGTTTGTCAGGCAGGCAGGTTTTTCTGGCAAGGTCTATCTTGGGGTAGTGCAGAATGCACCGCACCCGGAGCGTGCAGCCGCTTACATTCATTATCTGTTCCAGCGGTGATCGTTGGGTTTCACATCAAGAATAAGGAGAATTATCATGGACATTGTAACGATTGGTGAAGTTTTGATCGACCTGACCCAGACCGGCAAGGATGAGCGCGGCATCCCTCAGTTTGCCGCAAACCCCGGCGGTGCTCCGGCCAATCTGGCGGTGGCTGCCGCCCGGCTGGGCGCACAGACTGCCTTTATCGGCAAGGTGGGTGCAGATGCCTTTGGCCGCTACCTGAAAGAGGTTCTGGAAGAAAACAAGGTGGATGTTTCCAGCATGGCGGTGGATGCAGACCACCCCACCACCATGGCGGTGGTCTCGGTGGATGCCACCGGTGAGCGGGATTTCAGCTTCTACCGCAGCGCCAACGCTGACGTGATGCTGAGCAAAGAGGACATTTCGGAGGGCGCTCTGAAAGCCGCCAAAATCGTCCACTTCGGTTCTGTCAGCCTGACCGCTGACCCCTCCCGCACCGCTACGCTGGATGCCGCCGCCCGTGCCAAAAAGATGGGTGCTGTCATTACTTATGACCCGAACTACCGTGCAAACCTCTGGAAGAACAAAGAGGAAGCCATTGCCCAGATGAAAGCTCCCCTGCCGCTGGTGGATATTCTGAAAGTGTCCGATGAAGAGCTGCCCCTGCTCACCGGCACCACCGACTGTGAAAGCGGCACAGCACAGCTGGCACAGAACGGCATCCGGCTGATCTTCGTCACCTTGGGTGCAAACGGCGTATTCTACCGCTTTGGAGATAAGACCGGTCATGTGGCTGGCGTTCCCTGCAAGGTAGGCGACACCAACGGCGCAGGCGACACCTTCTTTGGAGCAGCTCTGTCCAAGCTCTGCAAAGAGGAGCTGGACACCCTGACTGTGGACAAGCTGGAAGGCATTCTGGCTTTTGCCAACAAGGCAGCCAGCATCACCACCAGCCGCCACGGCGCTATCCCCGCCATGCCCACCCTTGCAGAAGTGGAGGGCTGAACCATGGCAGCGAAACAGGAATTTGCGTCCCGATTTGCCAAGCACAAGGACGAGCTGGAATGGCTGTTCATGGAACTGTACCACAACCGGGAAGGGCTGGAGGTTCTGGAGCGGGAGATGGCAGAAGCCTACAACGCCCGCAGTGCCGAGCTGAAAGCGCTGGACAAGGCACGCTCTGCCGACCCGGACTGGTACAAGCGTGGCAATATGTTCGGCATGACCATGTACACCGACCTCTTTGCCGGAAACCTGAAAGAGCTGGCAAAGAAGCTGCCCTACCTCAAAGAGCAGAAGCTGACCTATCTGCACCTGATGCCCCTGCTGCAGATGCCCCATCCCCACAACGACGGCGGCTATGCGGTGGAGGATTTTGATACCGTAGACCCTGCCCTTGGCACTAACAAGGATCTGGAAGATCTGACCCGTGAACTGCGGAAGGCGGGCATCAGCCTGTGTCTGGATTTCGTCATGAACCACACCGCCAACACCCACCGCTGGGCCATGGCGGCAAAGGCGGGCGACCCGTGGTTTCAGGCGTATTACCATCTCTACGAGGACCGCACCATCCCCGACCAGTACGAGCAGACTGTGCCGCAGGTGTTCCCCAACACTGCACCCGGCAACTTTACATGGTGTGAGGAGATGCACAAGTGGGTGCTGACCACCTTCCACGACTACCAGTGGGACTTGAACTATGCAAACCCGGCGGTGTTCGTGGACATGACCAAGAGCATCCTGCACCTTGCAAATCTGGGTGTAGAGGTGTTCCGTATTGACGCCGTGCCCTACATCTGGAAGCAGCTGGGCACCACCTGCCGCAATCTGCCGCAGGTACACACCATCGTGCGGATGCTCCGCATGGTGCTGGAATGCGTCTGCCCGGCGGTCGTGCTCAAGGGCGAGGTGGTCATGGCTCCCAAGGAGCTTGCCGCCTATTTCGGCACCCCGGAAAAGCCGGAATGCCACATGCTCTACAACGTGTCCACCATGGTCAACCTGTGGGGTGCCCTTGCCAGCCGGGACACCCGGCTGCTGAAAGCGCAGCTGGATGCCCTCCACGCCCTGCCGGACAACTGCTGGTTCGTGAACTATCTGCGCTGCCACGATGACATCGGCTGGGGTCTGGACGAGGCGGTGGAAAACCGGCTGGGCATCGACCCGCAGAAACATAAAGAATATCTGTACCACTTCTACGAGGGCAACTTCCCCGGCAGCTGGGCAAAGGGCGAGCTGTACAATTACGACCCTGCCACCGGCGACGCCCGGAGCTGCGGCACCACCGCCAGCCTGTGCGGCGTAGAGCAGGCACTGGAAAAGGACGATAAGACCGCACTGGACTACGCGGTAAAGCGTGATCTTCTGCTGCACACTGCTATGGCGTTTCTGCAGGGCTTCCCCATGCTGAACTGCGGCGATGAGATTGCCCAGCTCAACGGCTGGGATTACAAAAACGACCCCGACCGTGTGGAGGACAGCCGCAATCTGCATCGCAGCAAATTCAACTGGGAGGATGCCAAGCAGCGCACCCAAAAAGGCACGCTGCAGAACCAGCTGTGGCAGGGCATGGAGCAGCTGCGCCAAATGCGGGCAGACCCCTGCTTTGCCCCGGATGCGTGGGTGACCACATGGGACAGCCACAACCCCGGCGTGCTGGCGCTGGTACGCAAGCGCGGTGAGGAAACGCTGGTGGGACTGTTCAACTTTACCGAGTACCCGGCAGGAGCCGGTCTGGACGCTCTGGGCGGCAAGTATCACACCGCAGATGGCACTTCCGTCTGGCTGGCGGATGTGGAGCTGGAGCCGTACCAGGCACTGCTGGTAAAAAATAAATAAGTAAAACGAGAACCACCCCGGCAGCTTTGATATGCTACCCCTGGAGTAGACAGAGTAAAAACAAAACTCTGAATACTCTGGGGGTATTTTCATGTCAAAGACGGCGAAGATGCCCTGAAAGACCGGCGAGGACGGCACAAGAAGGATCATAAACCGCAGACGGAAGAAGAACGGTCACGGATCTGCTGCCTGCAATACGCAGGCACAATACCCCGGTTCCGGCTGGCAGCAATGGATCGTAAGGTATTCGTCCACCTCAGGGCTGTAATCGTGAAGGATGTGCTTTGTTCCGTTCAACGCCACATCTTTAATGCCGAAAGTGCAGAAGTCGTTGACTTTCAGGCATTTCCTGTGTATTCTGTAACATAGAAGGTCAAGTGGTTTTTCACAAGATGCATAAAGCACATCAAGCGACCGGTCTGTCCTGAATCGAAATACAGACGGTTCTGTGGATGTCACAACTTCCCATGCGATGCCGGAAAACACGGAGAACCGGCTTCCCATCGGAGAGACTGAATTCCATCTCTTCCTGCGTATCTATAAGCCCGACTGGAATGCCCTGAGCGGCTGGCAGCCGCCCACGGTCTGTGTAAAATAAACCCAGATATAAAGGAGGCAACCCACCATGAAGATGACCCGCAGAAACTTTCTTTCCACTTCAGCGGTTGCGGCGTTAGCCTGCGGCGCATCCCTGACCGCGCACGCAGCAGGCAGTACCGATGAAAACAGTCTGAACTTTATCACAGATATTTTCAAGGATTCTCCCCAACCGGGCGAGATCAAAGAAGCAACGGCGATCACGGCAGAAAAGAACGCCGAATGGTATGAAAAGCTGGATTTTTCAGACCGGCGGGAGTTTGCCAACGCAGAACGCGGCTGGCTGGATAATGCGGAAGGTAAGATCATCTACGCCGAGGATGGCAAATTTGCATGGAATCTGCAGAGCTACGGCGATTTGAACCGGGATGCTCCGGACACTGTAAACCCCAGTCTGTGGCGGAATACCCAACTCAACGCCAAAGCCGGTCTGTTTGAAGTATGTGATGGTATCTATCAGGTGCGCGGCTTTGATATGGCCAATGCGACCTTCATCCGCACCAACAACGGCTGGATCATTTTTGATGTCCTGATGTGCAAAGAAAATATGCAGGCAGCAAAAGCGCTGATGGAAAACCGGTTCGGACCGCTGGATGTCAAAGCTGTGCTGTACAGTCATAGCCATGTGGATCACTTTGGCGGCGCAGAGGGTGCGATCGACCGGAATGATGTAGCGGACCCCAGCCTTTCCGTCGATAAACAGCTTGCCTCGGGCAAAACGGTCATCCTTGCACCGAAAGGATTTTTGAAACACGCCATCAGCGAAAACGTCTATGCCGGCATCGCAATGGCCCGGCGTGCGCAGTATCAGTATGGTACGGTGCTGGAAAAAGGGGAGAAAGGAGCACTCTCCATCGGCATCGGCATGGGACAGTCTACCGGTCATGTGAGCCTTGTTGCACCGACCTATGAGATTGGGGAAGATGTTCCGAAGCTGACCATCGACGGGCTGGAGATCGAATTCCAGCTGACCCCCGGCACCGAAGCCCCTGCCGAGATGAACGCCTATTTCCCGAAATACCGCGCCCTCTGGATGGCGGAAAACTGCACCGGTACGCTGCATAATCTGTACACCCTGCGCGGCGCAGAGGTGCGCGATGCCAACGATTGGGCAAAGTACATCATCGAGGCAGATCAACGCTTCTGCAGCAAGACCGACGTGGTGTTCCAGAGCCACAACTGGCCGCACTGGGGCGAGGAGATCCATGAATATCTGCTGAACACGGCAGCCATCTATAAGTTTATCCACGACCAGACCCTGCATTACATGAACCAGGGCTATACCTCCAACGAGATCGCCGCCATGATCTCGCTGCCGGATGCCCTCGAAAAAGTCTGGTATACCCGCCAGTATTACGGCACGCTGCCGCATAACGCCAAAGCCATCTACCAGAAGTATCTGGGCTGGTACGATGCGAACCCGGTCAACCTGGACCCGCTCCCGCCCAGCGATGCCGCTAAGAAGCTTGTAGAATATCTGGGCAGCACGGAGCTGGTGCTCTGCAAGGCAAAAAAGGACTATGCAAAGGGCGAATATCAGTGGGTGGCACAGATCACCAAGGAGCTGGTCTTTGCAGACCCGTCCAACCAGAAGGCACGCAACCTGTGTGCTGATGCGCTGGAGCAGTTGGGTTATCAGGCAGAATCCGGTGCGTGGCGCAACGCCTACCTGATGGGTGCGGCGGAACTGCGGAACGGCAATCTGTCTGGGCGGGCCCGCACGGCGAATGGTCTCACCAACAGTATGCGAGCAATGACGGTTTCCATGCTGTTGGATTATATCGCCATCCTGACGGATGCCAACGCTGCACAGAATGATGACCTGACCTTGAATCTGACCGTAACGGATGAGAATGAACAGTTCTATGTGACCCGTAAGAATGGCGTCCTGCTGTCTTACCCCGGCGAGAACCATCCGGATGCGCAGGCTTCCGTCACCTGCAAGCGTCTGCAGCTCTTTGCATTGATGACAGGTCAGCAGGCCGGGCAGGTACAGATCAGCGGAGATCCCACTGTCCTGAAACGCCTGCTGGCATACGCGTCCAAGTTTGAAAAAACCTTCAATGTCATTGAACCGTAAAAACGATTCGGAATTTCAATTTTTTCAAAAATAGCTCTGGGGCTTTGATATTAAGCTCTGTTAAGAGGGCTGGCACCGTCCAGCCCTCTCTCTTTTTGCAAAAGTTTCCCTCGCTTTTTCTTGCGCCCTGCCGAAAATAGCGTGTTTTCAAAACTTTTTGTTGACACCCCTCGATTTTGTGGCAGCCTCTCCCAACGATTTATAGCAATTCAACTTTTTGGCTGCCATATTGGAAACAAGGCAGCTGACTTCCCCTGCAGCGGCGTGAGCGCCCATCACCAGCAAGATCTGATACGGCGCAAAGTACACTCCAAAATGCTGGCAGGGAACCAGATACAATACCGTCAGCGCTTTGACCTGTTTGCGCACCACCAGTCGGCTGTCCTTCTATTTCAAACCTCCTGCTGCTTGCATCCTGCGGAAAATGCGATTATAATAAGAACCGTCCAACTCGTTTCGTACAACGTTGTACCACAATCAAAAAGAAGAGGCTCCTTATGCAGGAACAGAAATGCTTGAAAATCCATTCATGCAGTACAATCACATCGAGATCGTATCGGTAACGTCGGACAGCGCCGTCATGTCGCTGGACATCCGGCGGGACACCACCAACATCTACGGTTATGTGCACGGCGGCGCATTTTTTACCATGGCCGACTGCTGTGCCGGGCTGACTGCCCGCTCTGACGGACGGCAGTATGTCACCCAGAATGCTTCGGTCAATTTCATCCACAACGTCAAAGCCGGTCACCTGACAGCCCGCGGCCGAACGGTCAGCCGCCGCCGACACATCTGTGTGGTGGCTGTGGAAATCACAGACGAGACCGGCACCCTGTTATTTTCCAGCACCTTTTCCATGTACTGTATCAGCGCCGAGGGCTGACTGCTCTTTCTTCCCCGCACTGCGCACGTCTTGCGTGCCGGTGCGGGGCTTTTTTATTGTGCGGCGTATTCTGTCAGCGGCCCACAGCTCTCCCTGGGAACATACTCGATCGGCAGCAGCCGGCTTTCCGGAGTGACAATCTGACCGTCCAGCTGCCCCAGCACCAGCTGGATGCACTCCCGCGCCATATCCTCCATGGGCAGATAGACCACGCTCAGGCTCGGGACCGAAAACGCATCGGATTCCTCCGGGCCGTTGCCTACAGCGATCAGCCGGGGCAGCTTCTCGCCGATATATCCGGCCTCACAAAAGGCCCGCAGCGCACCGTGCGCAATGGCCGAGGAACCGCAGAACACTGCATCCGGCAGCAGCTGCTTCCACTCATGCCTCAGCCGATGAGAAACCGCCTCGTAACCGCCTCGTATGCTGTTTTCACAATACCGGTTGGCCAGGATCGTCAACCCGTGGTGCTCCCCTTCCAGCCGGAACCCATGCATCCGGTTTTCCATCCCCTCAAAGACCGGGCTGCTCGTCAGGACTGCCGCCGTCCTGCATCCCTGATCGGCAAAAGCCCGCGCCGCCAGAGCACCCATCTTCAGATCATCCACATTGACGCTGCAATACCCATTGCAAACACGGTTGTACAGCACCACAGGGATCGGCAGCTGCGTGTCCTCCAAAAACTGCAGATCCGCATAGGACGCATTGCAGATGATGGCAGCATGGCAGTTTGCGCCACTGGTCAGTGCCTCGCTTTCCTTCAGGTGGTCGTTGACATACGGGTAGATGACCAGCCGCACCGGACGTGCCGTTTTTTCGATCTCGGCCCGCAGACCATCCCAGAAGCGGAACATCATGCTGGCCCGGAAATCCTGTGCCCAGAACATGGCCACCACCAGCTCATTGGCACCGCTGCCGCCCCGCAGACTCCGGGCAGCCATATTGGGCTGGTAGCCAAGCCGAGCCGCCGCCGCAAAAATTTTTTCCTGCGTGGCCGTGCTGATCTTCCGCTCTGCCGCCTTGCCGCCCAAAACAATGCTGACCGTACTGGACGAGATCCCGACCTCCTGCGCGATCTGCTTGATCGTAACCATGCTCTTCCCCACCTTTTTCTGATATCAGATTTATTGTACCCGTTTCCCTGTGTCTTGACAAGCCAAAAAAGTCTCTCTCATCTCAAACCAGCCGTTTTTGTGCACTCTGCATATTTTTCTCTTTTTCTTTTTAGCCATTTCAACAAAGTTGCATTTCTTTTCCTCCAAACTTCGTTTTTTTTTTGACATTAGTAAATCGTTGTACTACACTCAGTACGACGATTGAGTCAAACGTTGTACCGATGTTTGGCGTGATATCATCTTTCCATCTATAAGGAGGCTATCGAATGAAGAAAGTTGCAATCGGCGGTGGCCAGGGCTTCTGGGGCGACAGCCCGGACGCGGCCATCCACATGATCCGCAATGCCGATATCCAGTATATGGGCTGTGATTATCTGGCAGAGCTGACCCTTTCCATCATGGCAAAGCAGCAGCTCAAGGACCCCACCAAGGGCTTTGCACCCGACTTTACCACCCGCATCCTGAAGGAGGCTGGCAAGGAAGCCTGGGACAAGCACATCAGGATCTGCACCAACGCAGGCGGCATGAACATCAATGGCTGCGTGGACGGCATCCGCCAGTGGGCAGAAGGCAACAGCATGAGCGGCTATAAGATCGGTTATGTGACCGGCGATAACATCAAGGATAAGATCCCGCAGCTGCTGAAGGATGGCTGGACCTTCCCCAACTTCGACTACGACGGCAATTTCAACGATATTCTGGACAAGATCTACAACTGCAATGTCTACATCGGCCATGAGGGCATTGAGGGATGCCTGGCAGAGGGTGCCGATGTGGTCATCACCGGCCGTGCGGCTGACAGCGCCCTGTTCCTGGCTCCGCTGAAGTACGAGTTTGGCTGGGCTGCTGACGATTGGGACAATCTGGCCCGCGGCATCATGGCAGGCCATCTGCTGGAGTGCGGCGGTCAGGGTGCCGGCGGCAACTATATGTACGACTGGCGCAATGTCCCCCGCATGGACGAGCTGGGCTTCCCCATCGCAGAGCTGACCGATGATACCTTTGAGATCACCAAGGCTCCCGACTGCGGCGGCATCATCTGCGAACAGAGCTGCAAGGAGCAGTTCCTGTACGAGGTCCACGATCCTGCCAACTACCTGACCCCGGATGTCAACGTGGATATCAGCCATGCTACCATCACCCAGGTGGGTGACAACCGTGTCCGCATCGGCGGCGTCAAGGGCAAGCCCCGCCCCGACACGCTCAAGCTCTGCGTGGGTTACCACAAGGGCTGGAAGACTGTTTCCATGCTGAGCTTTGCATGGCCTGATGCCTACGAAAAGGCTCAGTACTGCGCCGAGATCATCATGAAGAAGATGCAGCGCCGCGGCATGAAAGCCGATGACATCCACATCAGCTACATCGGCCTGAACAGCCTGCATCTGGGCGTGGCCGATATGAGCGAAGAGGCGCTGAAGAACCTGAACGAGTGTGTCCTGCTCATTGCTGTGTTCAGCGAGGACAAGAGCGAGTGCGCCAAGATCATTCCCGAGATCAGCCCCCTGCAGCTGAACGGCCCTCCGGGTGCTTCTTTCTTCGGTGGCCGTGCCCGTGTGCAGGAAGTGATGGCACTGTGGCCCACCACCGTGCCTCGCGATGCTGTACAGGTCGAAAGTCACATTCTGGAGGTGAAGTAAGATGGCAGAGATCTATCTGAACGATATTGCTCACGGCCGCTCCGGCGACAAGGGCGATACCAGCAATGTCTGTGTGTATGCACGCAAACCGGAATACTATAAGATCATTGAGCGCGAGGTGACCCCCGAAAAACTCAAAGCCTACTTTGGCGACATGGTCAAGGGCGAGATCACCCGCTACGACGTGCCCAGCCTGAACGGCTTCAACTTTGTTATGAAGCACGCTCTGGGCGGCGGTGCCACCATGAGCCTGCGTCTGGACAGCCTGGGCAAATCCATGGGCAGTGCCGTGATGCGCATGAAGATCCACGTTGAGGATGGAGAGCTGTAACATGAGTGAACATATGGCATTGGAGAACCTGACCGTTCTCGACCTGACCCGTGTGCTTGCCGGCCCCTTCTGCACCATGATGCTGGCTGACATGGGCGCAAACGTCATCAAGATCGAGGTTCCCAAAGGTGGTGACGACACCCGCAGCTATCCCCCCTTCCGTGCCAAAAATCTGAATGGTGAGCGGGAAAGTGTCTATTTTGCCAACATCAACCGCAACAAAAAGGGGATCACCCTGAACCTGAAGGCCCCTGAGGGCAAGGAGATCTTCAAGGAGCTTGTCAAAAAAGCGGATATCGTGGTGGAAAACTACCGCCCCGGTGTGATGGACAAGCTGGGACTGGGCTATGATGTCCTGAAGGAGATCAATCCCCGCATCATCTATGCGGCGGTCTCTGGCTTTGGCTGCTACGGTCCCTACCACCTGCGCCCGGGCTATGATATTCTGGCTCAGGCCATGGGCGGTATGATGTCCATCACCGGTTCCAAGGGCGGGGAGCCCACCCGTGCCGGTTCGGCGCTGGGTGATATTCTGGGCGGACTTCATGTAACCATCGGCATCCTTGCCGCAGTCAACGCCCGCACCATTACCGGCAAAGGACAGCGGGTGGACGTGAGTCTGATGGACAGCATGATCGCTGCCACTGAGAACACCGCCCTGAAGTACCTCGAGACCGGCAACATCCCGGCCCCCATGGGCAACCGTTATGCCGCTGTTTCCCCCTACGACAGCTTCACCTGCAAGGGCGGCAAGGTCATCATCGCGGCAGGCAACCAGAAGCTGTACGAAAAGCTCTGCAATGAGGTGTTGGAACGCCCGGACATGATCACCGATCCCCGGTTCGTGGATATGCCGGGCCGTCTGGCCAATCAGGATGCCATTGCCGAGGTCATTGAGGAGCGGATCAAGGATCTGACCCCCAACGAGGCCGCCGAGCTGGTACTGGCCCACGGCATCCCCGCAGGCCCCATTATGAACATCAAGGAGATCCTGGACGATCCCCATGTCAAGGAGCGCGAGATGTTCGTGGAGATGGATCATCCCACCCTGGGCAAGGTCACCGTGAACGGCTGTGCCATCAAACTGATGGATACCAAGCCCTCTGTGCGCACTCCCGCTCCCCAGCTGGGGCAGAACAACCGGGACATCTTTGAGGGTGTTCTGGGCATGACCGAAGAGCAGTTCAACGCTCTGCACGAGAAGCAGGTGTTCTGATCTCTGACCACCTTTACACACATTATTGAGGAGAAATCACATGCTGGCAGTATTAGGGTTCGTCACCATTCTGCTGGTGCTGGCACTGATCATGAGCAAGAAGGTCTCTACCCTTGTAGCTCTGATCTTTGTTCCCGCCATCACCGGCTTCATCGCAGCATTCATCAATGCCCCCAATGTCATCATCCAAGCCGCACAGGCTGCTGCCGAAAAGGCCGGAACTGCTTATGTTGAGCCGGTCATCACGTTCGGCACCCGCTTTACCAAGGCACTTTCCATCCTTAGCGCAGATTATATGGGCAAGGGCCTGAGCAGCATCGTTGCCACCGGTGTCATGTTCATCTTTGCCATCCTGTTTTTCAGTACCTGCTCGGATGCCGGTGTCTTTGATCCTATCATCAACCGCATCCTGAAGTTTACCGGCGAAGACCCCGTCAAGGTCTGTATCGGCACCTTCCTCATCGGCTGCATCTGCCATCTGGATGGCTCCGGTGCCACCACCTTCCTGATTGCCATCCCCGCCTGTATGCCCCTGTTCCAGAAGCTGAAAATGAACCTCTGGGTAGAGGCTACCATCGTGGCACTGGCCGCCGGTATCATGAATGTCATGCCCTGGGGCGGCCCCACAGTCCGTGCAGCCGCAGCCATGTCCGGCCTGGGCTATGAAGTCACCGGCAGCGAGCTGTGGGTTGGCATCATGCCCGCCTGGATCGCAGGCTTGGTGACCTGCCTGCTCATCGCGGCTTTCCTGGGCAAAAAGGAAGCCAAGCGCATTGCTGCAGGCATCCCCGCGCAGGAGGTCACCGGTCTGACCGAAGCAAAGACCACCAACACCTCCAACGAACTGGCCCGCTCCGGCTGGCGCTGGTACTTCAATGTGGCACTGATCCTGGTCATCCTGTACATCCTCGTTACCAACCGCCTCAGCCCGGCTGTCACCTTTATGATCGGCTACTGCGTCCTGCTCATCGTCAACTACCCCAGTGTTGATCTGCAGCACAAGATCATCAACAGTCACGCACAGGCCGCATTCCTGATGGTCTCCATCGTCTTTGCCGCAGGCGCATTCACCGGTGTGGTCAAAAATTCCGGTATGCTGGCTGCCATGACCGACTCTCTGGTCTCCATCATCCCCACCAGCATGGGTCCCTTCATTGCCCCCATCGTCGGCCTGTTCAGCGTTCCGCTGAGCCTGCTGTTTGACCCGGACTCCTACTACTACGGTGTTATGCCGGTCATCGCCAACGCTGTTTCCGCTATGGGCGGCAACGCACTGGCTGTGGCAAAGGCTTCCATCATGGGCCAGATGACGCTGGGCTTCCCGCTCAGTCCCCTGACGGGTGCCACCTTCCTGCTGCTGGGCCTTTCCGGCCAGGACCTGGGCGACCACCAGAAGCACACTCTCCCCTACGCATGGTTTGCATCTGCCATTATGGTCGCTGTGGGCTGCGTAGCCTGTGGGCTGCTGTTCTGAGGTCTCACCAAAAGAAACACCTTCCTCCTTTTTCACCCATTCCTTCATTCTGATTCCGAAACGTATGCCGGGCGAAGTACCCGCAGCACGCCACGGAATGCGTGCAAACCAGCAGACTTCCACCCGGTGCTCCGGGTGGTGTCGGCTGGTTTTGCCGTTTTTGAAGGATACCGTCCTGCCCTTGGGGCAGAAAGGAGTTTTCTCTTATGCCCGAGCCCATCCAGACTCCTGTTCCTGCGGCGGGCCGCACAGGTGCTGCTGCTGGCACAGAGTCGGTTAACTGCCGACCTGCGTTTTTTATCCTCCGCCCTGGAACAGCTGAAGCCGATCCCCGTCCCTGCGCTGGACACCCTGTTTGCCGGGGATGGCCGCTGCTTATACTATTGCCCTGAAACGCTGCTCCGCACATTCCGGGCACAGCAGTCTGTGCCCACCCGTGCCCTGCTGCATGTCACCCTGCACTTTCTTCTGGGGCATCCCTTCCAACGGCAGGAAATGGATCACCGCCTATGGAGCCTTGCCTGTGACATTGCCGCAGAGGAAGTCATCCGGGAACTGGAGATCCCCTCCTGCGCCCTGCCGGATGATGCTGCACAGGACAGCTGGCGCAGCCGCCTGCAGGATGCCTGCCCTCACCTGACGGCAGAAGCCATCTATAATTTTCTGCTGGAACGGCAGTACCCCGCCGATGTTCTGGCGGAATTGACCCAGCTTTTTTCCCGGGACAACCATGCGCTCTGGTATGCTGCGCCACGGCCCGGCTCTCGTCCGGCCCCCAACGGACAGCTGCTGCCCGCCGGGGAGGATGAGGATATCACCAACGAGACCGAGCTGCGCAAAGCCGACACCCGGGACGAAACGCTGCAGCAGATGCAGCAGCGGCAGAAGGAAACCCTGCGCAGACAATGGAAGCAGCTGGCCCGCCAGGCCAAGACCGATCTGGAGACCTTCAGCCGCCGTCACGGCAAACGTGCCGGAGCATTGATGGATGGGTTAGAGCCCGTGACCTTTGAGGAATGCGACTATACCGACTTTCTTCGCCGGTTCGGAGCACAAAACGAGGTGCTGCAGCTTTCCGAGGACGAATTTGACCTCATCTATTACACTTACGGTCTGCGCACCTACGGCAACATTCCTCTGGTCGAGCCGCTGGAATACCGGGACGACAAGCGCATCCGGGAATTTGTGATTGCCATCGACACCTCCGGCAGTGTACAGGGCGATATCGTTCAGAGCTTTTTGCAGCGCACCTGCGACGTTCTGCGGCAGAGCGGCTCCTTCACGGAGCGGGTAGAGATCTATCTCATCCAATGCGATGCCGAGGTGCAGAGCGTGGAGCGGCTGACCAGTCTGGACCAGCTGTATGAGCTGATCCCCCGGCTGAAGCTCCGGGGCTTCGGCGGTACCGACTTCCGGCCGGTGTTCGCCTATGTAGACAGGCTGCTGGAAGAGAAAAAGCTGACGAACCTCAACGGCCTGCTCTATTTTACCGACGGCGTGGGCACCTACCCGGAAAAATCCCCTGCCTACAAGACTGCCTTCATCTTTAACCGTGACGACCACATCAGCCCCCACGTTCCCAGCTGGGCCATCCGGGCTGTACTTACCACCGACAACATCCGCCTGCTTGAACCGCAGAAGACCCGAACCGAGGAGGACACCGAATCATGGATATAGCAAGTGCAAAGCAACAGATCAAAAATACCGTGCAGATCTACCTGCAGAAGGACGCTCTGGGCCGCTACCGACTTCCGCTGGTGCACCAGCGGCCCATCTTCCTGCTGGGTGCGCCGGGTCTGGGCAAGACTGCCATTATGCAGCAGGTCGCTGATGAGATGGGGCTTGGCCTTGTGAGCTATTCCATGACCCACCACACCCGCCAGAGCGCACTGGGTCTGCCTGTGATCGTAGAAAAGGAATACGGCGGCAAGCACTATCAGGTCAGCGAATACACCATGAGCGAGATCATCGCCAGCGTCTACGACTGTATGCGCACCACCGGCAAAACGCAGGGCATCCTGTTTCTGGACGAGATCAACTGTGTCTCCGAGACTCTTTCCCCTGCCATGCTGCTGTTCCTGCAATACAAAGTCTTTGGTGGGCACCAGATCCCCGAGGGCTGGGTGGTGGTCACCGCCGGCAACCCGCCCCGCTTCAACAAAAGCGTCCGGGAATTCGACGCTGCCACCCGTGACCGCCTGAAGGTGATCGAAGTTGAGCCAAGTTATGAAGCATGGAAGGCCTATGCGCTGGAACACGGTGTCAGCCGCAGCGTCATCAGCTATCTGGATATCCGTCCCGAAGATTTTTACAAGGTCGAGACCACTGTGGACGGTCTGACCGTGGTAACGCCCCGCGCCTGGGAGGACCTTTCCGAGATCCTGCAGTATCACGAGGAGCTGGGCCTTGCAGTCGGCGAGGAGCTGACCACCCAGTATCTGCAAAACAAGCAGGTCGCCCGGGATTTTGCCATCTACTACGAACTCTATCAGAAATATCGTCAGGCCTACAATATTGATGCCATCCTGCAGGGTGTGTGGGATGAGGATGTCCTCACTCAGGCACGCAGCGCCAAGATGGACGAGCGGATGAGCCTTGTCAGCCTACTGCTGGAAGCCGTGTTCCTGCAGATGGAACGCTGCACCCTGCGCCACGATGCGCTGCACCTTATCGCGGCCACCCTCAAAGCCCAGCGCGGGACGCTGGATGTTCCCGGCGATGCCCTGACCTCCCTCGCCGGGCTGGAGGACAACTGGCGCGCCGAAGCCAACAAAGCCCCCTCTGCCCGGCAGAAGGTCTATCTCGATCTGCTGTCGCTGACTGCCCAATGGCACGGAGAACTTTCCGGCTCCACCCCTTTTTCCGCCCTCAAGGCCTGCTATCAGCGCTCGGTCGCCGCCCTGCAGGCTGAGGTCGCTGAGACGCAGAAGAAGCTTGGCGATCTGCTCCGTTTTTTACAGGAAGCCTTCGGTAAGGGAACGGAGCTGAGCATGGCGGTAAACGATCTGACCGTAGCCCCCGTAGCCACCGCATTTCTGGGGCAGTTTCTCAGCACCGATTACTTTGCAGCCAGCCGGGATCTGCTGCTGCACCGGCAGTCGGAGCAGCTGCTGCACCAGATTGATCTGACAGGACTGGTGTAAAATGGAACTGCTGCAATTTGAAGTAACCAACGCCGGAACGCTGGGCAGCCGCTGGACACCCCCCGCCCCGGAAACAAAAAAGGCCTCCTCCCTGCCCGGAGCCGCACTGGCAGCTCTCTTGCAGGAGGAGGATGACGAGGATGATTGGGGCGGCGATGCTCCCGACATGAGCGCAGAGTTTGCACGGCTCAGCCATCTGAACGAAGAGTCCGACACCGATGCCCTGCCCCTGACAGCAGACTTTGCCCCTCTGCCGGATGGCTCTCTAGCGCTGGTGCGCTGGCCCCGGCTGGCACGGCCTGCTGTGGTACCCGACACTGTAGAAGGCCGCACTGTCACCGCCATTGCCGCTACCGCCTTTGCTGCCAGCCATCTGGATGAGAGCTGCTTTGCGCAGTTCGGGCAATCGCCTATCAGTTTCAGCATATTTTGTATGCGAATGGGCCGTGCAGTCACCGCCGAAACGCTGGACGAGGGCGGGCCGACTTCCGTCACACTGCCGGACAGCATCACTCACATCGGTCCCTACGCGTTCTACCACTGCACAAATCTGACTTCCATCACCCTGCCGGATGCCATTTCCGCCCTGCCTGCCGGTGTATTCGGCGACTGCAGCCGCCTTACCAGCGTCCATCTGCCGGAGCAGCTGCAGGCTTTGGGCTATCTGCCCCGCCCCACGGATCAGATCATGCCAGATGTCGGCACGTTTGCCGGGTGTCATGCCCTGAAACAGCTGACGCTGCCTCCACAGCTTAAAATGCTGGGCGCTCACAGCTTCAACAGTTCCGGTCTGACGAGCCTGACCGCCCGGGATGCTGGGTGTGAAAATTGGAGCCGTACTGTCACTGTGGCTGTGTCTGCATTTGACCACACTGCTGCACTGCTCTGGCTGGAAAAGGCTGATGTTTCCGGCCATGTGGTGGCGCGGCTGGGTCTACCCGTGGCCCGGGATAAAATTCTGGCAGGCGATGCCAAATTCGGAGCCATCCTGCGGGTACCGGTGCTGTTCTTCACCCAGCCGATGCCTTACTTTGACCAACTGGCCCGGGACGCGTTCCGGCTGGATTTTTCAGCTCGCATGGCGCTGGCCCGGCTGGAAGCCTCTGCGGGGCTTTTCCCCGCCGACCGCCAGTGGTATTGTGCAGTTCTGGTGCAGTATTTCGACCGGGCTCCACAGTTCATGCCCTGCCCGGCAGAGCAGGCGTATGCCGCGTTATTCCGTTTTCTCTGCCGCTGTGAATTGCTGACTGCTGCCGATGTCAGTGCCATCCTCCGGATGGCCGGTGCGCTCTGCCTGCCCGCCGAACTCATCAGCGAGATGATGGAGGTGCGCACCCGCCGGTTTGAAACAGTCACCGGCTTTGAGGATCTGGAGTTGGATTGAGCCGAATCATAAACCCTGCGTAGAAAGATGCCTAGCCTGCACCGGCACGGTACAGATCGGAAAGGGGTCGGGATTTTCCAACAAGCGTTTTGCAACGCAAAACGAGCAGATGTATATACGTCTGCATTGCTTGCGGGCGCTATGAAGCCTCTCAATGTGCTTTCCAAATTTGAAAATCATTTTGCAATCAGGACCGTCCGTTTTCAAGTTCAACTTGAAGCGGACGGTTATTTTTCTACACAAAAATTTTCGAGTTTGCAACCGCAGCAAGCAGGGTGAGTTGGTACCAACTTGCAATTTTCGAATCCGATTTTACAAATCCAGCTTCAAAACACTTGTTGGGCTTCGCCCAAACCCGATGTTCAGCAAAAAATTGCGCTGACCGTGTATCCTCGCTGATGCCGAATGAGCAAATTTTCTTGGAGAAAAATTTGTTCTATGAAAATCGGCGTTGATTCATCCAATATCACATCAAACCGGAACTATTACTTCCGGTTTTGAAAGTAAAAAGCGGAACTAATAGGTCCTAAAAAATCGAGTGACTTTATGGTATGCTCTATCCAGAGCATTTTCCAAGAAGCGGAAGCATTCCTTCCGGTTTTTCCTTAGGTTTCTCCTAAAATACACTGAAAACCGGAAGGAATGCTTCCTAAAAATTTCTGCTTCATTGTGATATGCTTTCTACAAACCCTTCG
>ENA-ORSJ01000991-ORSJ01000991.1-human-gut-metagenome-genome-assembly--contig:-NODE-991-length-26800-cov-5.083156_pt1 | contig 26800 bp, 23 predicted proteins | sample MGYA00242191_ERZ509158 | MGnify/ENA primary metagenome ERZ509158 (study PRJEB26280, sample SAMEA2338623) | human gut metagenome | biome: human gut; feature: human-associated habitat; material: faeces...
ACTTCGAGAATGCACTTCCGTCAAGAAGCGAGTCCTTTGACTTGATCTCATCCATTGCGCCGGTTTCAACTTTGAAGAAGACTTTCGGCACATGAAGATTCCGGTTGATGGAGGCAATCGCCTTGTTTACAAGCTCATCGGTATCAAAATCAACCACATACACAGATTTCGGGCTGATGCGCTTCCAGAGATCCTTGAACTCCGGCATGGCAAGCTTGTCGGGATCAACTTGCAGCTCCACATTCTTGTCACGGGCGTTCTCCGGCTGCATGGCGCGGCTGTCATAGACGGAATCGAGAATCTTGATCACAGCATCACGGCTATCGGCAACTTCATCGGCAACCTGAATCGCGCCGTTTGCTTTGTCGGCATAATATTTGTCAGTCAGTACACCGCGCTTGACATATCCGTTGGAGATCAAATCCTCGAAGATTGCTTGCGCCGTATCGCCGTCCACAATCTGTTCGTTGCCTCTGGCATCCACAATGACCTTACCCTTGAACAGATCGGCGGTAACAGCCACAGGGCGTCCGGCAACTGCATCGGCAAGCTCAGTCTGCAAGCCCTTTGCAAAGCTGTCATAGCTCTCACTGGCGATGACGGTCAGAACATTGATGGACTGCACATCATTTCCGAGCACGTTGGCATCCATGCGCTCGCCGTCCTGATTGACGCACAGGCGCAGACCGCGACCGACCTCTTGCCGCTTGCGAACCTCGCTGCTGCTTTGTTTCAGTGTACAAATCTGGAACACATTCGGGTTGTCCCAGCCTTCGCGCAGTGCGGAGTGCGAGAAAATGAAACGCACAGGAGACTTTTTCGGATCACGATCCAGAAGCAGTTCCTTGTTCTTCATAATCAGGTCATAGGCATCAATATCGTCAGACGTGCCCTCCTTCTTGTCGGAGAGCTTACTGTCAGTCATCTTGCCCTTTTTGTCCACGGAGAAGTAACCAGCGTGGGTGTCATGGGCGGAAATTGCGTCCAGATAGCGGATGTAGTCCTCATCGCCGATCTCCCGCTGCATGGAGCTGAGAATGTCGTTGTACTCTTCCTCGAACATATCCGCATAGATGCCGTTGAACGGATGCCCAACCTCATCATACTGCTTGTACTTCGCAACCTCGTCGATGAAAAACAGGGACAGGACTTTGATACCCTTATGGAAAAGCTGTCGTTCCCGCTCAAGATGGGAAAGAATCGTTTCTCGAATCTGAATGCGGCGAAGCTGATCTTCGCTGACCTTGCCGATCACGTCTCCGGCAAAGATTTTGATGCCATTCAGGAACTCCACAGAGTTATCGCGTCCGTCTATAGATTTCACCACAAAGCCGACTTTGTACTCGTCCAGATTGCCGGAATTGTCGTAAAGATTATAACCGATTCCGACCGTTGCTGTTTTCTTGCGTATGCCGGACGCGCCCTTGCAATCAAACTGAATGGTTGCCGTCGGGTCTGCTTTGGAAAGATTGATGCTTTCCAGATAGACGAAGCCCTCGGTTGCCGTGCTGCCGGACTCGGTAATGCCCTTGACGGCAATTTTCTTAACCAGCCGCTTGTTGTACGCTTCCATCGCGTCAAGGCGATAGACCATGTTATAGATGCTGTCCGCCTTATGAGTGGCGGAGTAGCGCAGCGTCAGCAGCGGAGAGAAAAGTTTCAGATTTTTCTTGGCAGCAGGTCCCTCAACAGACTGCGGCTCGTCAATGATCAAAATTGGGTTTGTTTTGGCGATGATGTCGATTGGGCGGCGGGAGCGAAAATTATCAAGTTTTCTGAATATAATTGCTGCGTTTTTATCCGCTCTTTTGCCGCTTTCCAGCTTTTCATTCGCGTCAACAGATTTGTTGAATGCTTGCACATTGATGATCATGACATTGATGGCGCTGTCCGACGCAAAGCGGTCAATTTCCGTGAGCTGTGCAGAATTGTAGATGAAGAAACGGATCTTCTTGCCGTATTCCTCCGCAAAATGCTCCTGCGTCACCTGAAAGGACTTATAAACACCCTCGCGGATGGCAATGCTCGGCACGACCACGATGAATTTGCTCCAGCCGTAGTGCTTGTTCAGCTCATACATGGTCTTGATGTAGGTATAGGTCTTGCCGACGCCGGTTTCCATTTCAATCGTCAGATTATAACGACCTTCCAGCTTATCCGACGGCTTGATCTGATTGGTACGCTGCACCTTCTGCAGATGTTCCAGAATCAGCTTGTCGGAAAGCTCCGGCACAATGCGTTCATTCCGCCAGCCGGTGAAATCCGCATCGTCCGTCATGGTCTGCTGACCGTAGCCTCTGTCCATCATGTAGGTAGGCGTGAGGTACGGCTGTCCCGCAAAGACGTCAACAACTGCTTTTGCCGCATCCGCTTGAAATTTTTGATGTTTGAATTGGAGTTTCATGTGTTCTCCCTCTTAATAATCTCGTCATTATCCTTTCGGACAATTCTAAGTAGCAAGGTCGGAAAAGGCTCTTTTGCATTTGTAATACCACCAGTTAATACTCGTTTCTCTACTGCCATAAATGGTAAAAATCCAGCATTATTAAGAGAGCTAATAGATTCATTTAACGAAAACGCAATCACAACCCGATAACCTGGCTCATACTCATCCAAACAGTCAAGTTGATCGTTTACAATTTGAATAAATTTACTAATTTCCTCGGCTTCTTCAGCAGTTTTCGGTTCTTCATAAGAGTATTCCATAGCGGAACAGCCATCCACAATTGCCGCTAATTCTTGACCCGTTGATATGCAACGCAGAAGAATATCCTCATGCCCTTTTTCTCTGAATATCTTTATCGGTTTATATTCAACATTAGTTGTTGCTTCTTTTTCGCCATTTGACGCGATGGTTTTATACCAATTATCACGATGTTGGATTAGTTCTTTTTCTGTAAACCTAATTCCTTTTGGATGTTTAGGATCATATTGCCGAACCTCTGCATGACAATCAAAGCAAAGTGGGATTGCATTGTCGTATGTATCTGTACCGCCATCTGCACGTGCCCTAATATGATGAACTTCCATATTATTACCGCAAAACTTGTGGCAAATGCAACAGCATCTCCCGCACGCAACCATTGTCCTCGTTTTTATATCTTCTGAAAAAGCCATATCAGATCACCCTCACGCGCTTGGAAATGTCGCCTGCGTCCTCCGGCATATAGAGCTTGAAAATTTCGAATACGTTGATCTTCTCCGGGCTGGATGCAAAGCCGGAATCGCGGAAGACAGCACGGAGCGGCTTGCGCTGTGCGATCTCCTTGACCACACTTTCGGGAATGTTCATGTCAAAACAGGCGATCAGGTCGCCGTCGTTGTAGGTGTGGACGGTGCAGCCGCCCAACTGCTCGGACTTGTACGGCAGGGACAGCGACAGCCCCCAGTCGATCAGGCAGCCGAACAGCAGGTCGAGATCGGTGCGGTCATCCTTGATGTTGGATTCCAGCCCCGCGAGCATCCCCTGATCGTAGTCATCCGGCGCATAGTAGACATCCTTCATGTTGGTATCATCTAACTTGAGAACGCGGAAACCGATGTCGAGGTCTTGCGTGGTCATGGGGCTTTCGGATTTGATCTTATCCCCTGCGCGGCGGATGCGCTCCTTGCCGATTTCGCAGATGTTCTTGTAGCCTGCTTTGTAGGCTTCGCTCTTTTCGTCACAGGGTTCGGGAAGCTGCACCATGATGAATTTGCGGTGTCCGCCGTCCTCGGCGTTGAGCTGCATGACAGCGTGGGCAGTGGTAGCGGAGCCGGAGAAGAAGTCGAGGATAATAGCTCTATCATCATTCTTCGTACTCATATCCACAAAGTGTTTGATTAGTTTTGTAGTCTTTGGATAACTAAAAACTTTTCCATCAAAAAGTTCCGTAATCTCTTTTGTCCCATCCAATGACATCCCTATATCATCCGGCAATTTGGTGCTTGCTGGCATCATCCCATAGAAATCCCCGGCTTTTTTCATGTCATCCTCTTTCCAATATCGGAAAGCTGGTTTACTAATTCTAAGAAAATCGTAATCCCCTGGGAATACTATTTTTCCAGCAGCGTAATACTCATCAAATGTTTCCTTCGTTACTGCCCAGGTTCTAAGCGGATTTGCTGGAAACACATCTCCATTTTTAGGATTCACCATATCGAAATTACTATTAGGGCGTTCAGAAGCTGTCCTCTGGGTTGTCAAGTCATGTGCTCGCCACGGTCTTCCGGGATAATCAGGCGTTTCATAGTATTGTCTTTCTGTCCCCGCTACTCTTGCGATATATTGAGAAGATTTTGCATAAAGTATAATCCACTCATAGTCTTGTGATACGCCAAAAGGCACATCCGATTTTGCGGTTCGTTTTCTCCAGGGGAAGGTCGCAACATAGTTCACTGCTCCAAATACTTCATCACATATCTTTTTGAGATTTTCCCGTTCGTTATCGTCAATGCTGATAAAGATAGCTCCATCACTTGCCAGTAAATTTCTCGCCAGCATCAGCCGGGAATAAATCATGCTGCACCAGTCGGAGTGAAACCGTCCGTTGGTGTCGGTATTCTTGAACAGGCGGTTTTCGTCCTCGTCGTACATTCCCATCTGCTCGTTTTCTTCTTCCTGTGAGCGCATAAAATCATCGGCATAGATAAAATCGTTGCCGGTGTTGTACGGCGGGTCGATATAGATCATCTTGACCTTACCGAGATAGCTCTCCTGCAAGAGCTTGAGGACTTCCAGATTATCACCCTCGATGTAGAGGTTTTCGGTAGTGTCCCAGTCCTTGCTCTCTGCCACACAGGGGCGCAGCGTCTTCCGGATCGGCTTGTTGGCTTCCACGATAGCCGCCTTCTTGCCGACCCATGTGAACTCGTATGCCTCGTCCCCGTCCACCACGTCCGGCGAGAGCATCTGTTTCAGCAGCTCAAAATTGACCGCCCGTTTGTACACCTTCTTCTCCGGCGTACTGTGTTCCTCGTCCAGCATCTCCGTGATGCAGTTGGGAAACAGGGCAGCAATGCGGTCTATATTCTGCGCCGTCATATCCGGCGATTCAAATTTCATCTTATCCATTAGGTTGTGCCTCCTGTTCATTCAATTCCTTATCGAGCTTGGCTGCTTTTCGCTTTCCATACATGATTTCATAATATCTTCCGCCCAACTCTTTCTTCACATCAAAGACAAGTTTGGGCTCTGTTGCCTTGTAATGGCATGAAGAAATCACATTTCCATCGTCATCATACTCGGTTGGAATATCTTGTTCGGTAATTCTCAATAGATAACCTTGTAATTCACCCACAAACTTCTGCATAACAGCATCGTTTTTTCCACTTCCATCAAGATACCATCTAAAATGCCATACATGATTTGCAACAGCTTGGTTGAAATCAAGAATCGGTTTGTAGATGTTACAATAGATGTATTTCTGATTATGCGTTATTTTCTCAGAAAAGAAACTCATATTGCCAAAATCTGCATCCCATGCAATTTTGTCAAATTCGCTGTATTCAAGAAAAAAACGGATTTTCTCTTCAAGCGTCATGTGCTCTTGGTATTTGTTAGCAACGGTTAAAATCTGCCGTGTATGGTACAGAAATCTTTCTAAAGTCTTTTCTTTTTCGTGATTATAAGACATTATAGAAGTCAGTATCGTCAGAAAAGCACTCCCAAATATGCCGAGGCAAACATTTATCCAAAAATCAGTTTCTGTGCAAGGCAGAAAGTAGTGCATAATCATTGCCGTAGCCAATGACGCCGCTGCAATAATCATCACAACAAAGGTCAATTTTTTATATATTTTCAATCTGCTGTCTCCCTTTCCTTTCTCAGCTTTTTTAACTCCGCATTCATTTCCATCCGCCGGTTAAGCTGCTTCTCTTTCTTCATCTTGTTTTCCAGCGTAGAAATTTGCTTTTCGAGCTGCTTCTTTTTTTCATCACGCGCAACGGATTCTTTCAGACTCTCACCGGAATCTGTTTGCAGCTTGTCCCCGGCAATCTGGCGAACGAGGCTTTCATAGATGGTATCTATAAACTGTACGAAAAACGGGACTCAGCCTTAGATCTCCACATTCCTACATCTACCGTCAGATTTGAATCACTTATCTGTAACAGGCGCTTCTCTCTTGGCAATCGCATTTATTCCCAGCAGCGTTTTCAGCACATTTATAATCTGCTCGTATTCAATACCCGCTGCATAGGTGAATTGTTTGCGGTACCTTTCCCACATTGTCTTGAGCTCTGGGCATTCTTCGATATTCCGAAGAATGCCGGGAACATCCTCGATCTGTCGAGCCGTATCACGGTGATTGGCTGTTGCCTGTAGTGCATTTTCAAATACTGCTTGATCAAATTTCTGCGTTGTAGCCAATATATAGGCATCATAAAAATCTCTGGGACGGGTGTTGAACACGCTGCGCCGCAAGATGGTCTCCACTTTTTCCGCCATGACAGTTTCGATGTTATATGCCCACAGCTCGTAGGTTTTTTCGTCATCGAAAATCTCAGAGAAGTTGTACTGTACTGCATGAGGCGTGATGGCATCGCCAGTGGACACATCGATACTCAGCGGAGTAACAATTGTGTCAAACCATGCGTTCAACATAACCCGGTATCCGCCGTATATGTCATCTTCGCGGATGGGTGAAATGGTTCCGATCTCAAAAGAGACACCATCGTCAAAGCGAATTGCGCAGATCTGCTCCAGTGCGCTGTGGATGGCATCCGGTGTGAGAGGCAGGTTTTTCAGAGTGGTATCCAGATCCATTGTAGCGCGATTATCCAGCCCGACGATGGCAGCCACCAGCATACCGCCCTTCAACACGAACTTTTCCCTGTAATCAGAGACAGACAGGCGCACCAACAGGCGCTCGAACATATAGTTCTGCAAAATGACCTGTGCAGGAATATTCTTCTTTTTTGCAATGTTTCGGATTTTCGCTTTCAAGCTCATTGCATTACTCATAGAAGCACCTCCAAATACTGGCGCAGGACATTGGCCACCCGCATCTGTTTTGCATAAAAGTTCAGTTTGTTTAGATCCTTTTGGGGATCTGCCGCATATAACTTCAAGGCAGCGTGAAACGTTTCTGTTCCGAGTTTGTTGCGGCTGCGAATTACGTCGCAGATCGTGCGCTCTAAGTCGTATGTGGGGACTTCGTTTCCGGCAGGTGTTTTCAGCATTGTTTTACCGAGTTCAAACAATTCAGGCTTGATATAATACACCTTACATTCCGACTTGATTGCCGCAGACGGAATACAGTCAGACGGTGCAGTGACCGTATGTTCAAATGGTGTGCGGTCGGAAATACCGTGAAGGTACAGGGCCGTTTCGTGCGAAAAAATAACTTTGTTGGAACGGTTGCTGATGGCCAGCAGCTCGTCCTGTATGTCATCGGGCAGAATGTATTGGCCCTTCACGATACGATGAATTCTATTTTCCTTGCACAGTTTGTAAAGCACTGCTTTTGAGATACCCCTCTGTGCAGCTATTTTCGTCTCGATAATTCCACCATGTGTTTTGGCAATGGTGGAGAGTTCCGTCATGTAATCCATGCTCTCACCTCGGCTGCGATAATCCCTTAATATTATACTTATTATTATGATGAAAGTCAACTCGTTCTGAGTGCTAATCGAAAAATACTCATAACAAAATTATGACAAAAGTCAACAGCGGTTTCCTCGCAGGGCGCAGATACTTTCCTTTACTTCGGTACGATTTTCCTTAAAACACCACCAGAATTAAGGGAATGTAATAACTGTTAGGGTGTGATGGTATTCTTTGTCTATAGCGATGCAATTTTTGCATCGCCTATTCTCGCATAAAGGGCTTGCACAACCTCCACATCCGAGGTACAATGCGGCAAACTGGAGCGACAAATCATCCGTCCGCAACACTCCGGCAGACCATAAATAACCGCTTTCTGGCCCATGTCACGAGGGTGTTCAGAAAGCGGTTTTTGACCACCTCAAAACTCTCTGAAATCAACGATTTCAGAGGGCTTTTTCTTGTCTTTGACTACTGCGGCGCAGGGGGTGAGCCGGCTTACGCTTTCAATATGATTCTCCGCTCAAACTCCTCCGCAATATCCAGCAGATCCTGATCCAGATACGACAGGGCGATGTCTTTCATCTCCGGGTCCACTCCGTAGTATGCCTCTGCGATGGCGCCGGCCATGTCGGCAATGGTGTCGCTGTCGCCGCCGATGGAAACGGCATTGCGGATGGCGTCCTCGAAGCCGGTGGATTCAAAGAACGCATCCAGCGCCTGCGGCACAGAGCCCTGGCAGGTCTCCACGAAATCGTAGTCCGGCCGGATCTCATCCAAAGTAAAACCGATGGGATAGAACCGCTCCGTATACTCCCGGATCTCTGCCATAGAGTGACCCGTTCTCGCCAGATAGATGGCTCCTGCCACCGCCACAGCGCCCTTGATGCCCTCCGGGTGATTGTGAGTCACTTCGGCAGTGGCCGCCGCCAGTTTTTCGCACTCGTCCATGGAACCGGCAAACCACGCCACCGGGGACACCCGCATAGCTGAGCCGTTGCCATAGCTGCCGTAAGGCTCGGTATCATTCTTCATCATCCATGTGCAGAATCTTCCGCCATAGCCGCAGTGCGGGTGCGGCATTCCTACCTCGTGCATCACCCGGACAAGCTCTCGCTTGAAGGCGTCCATATCCGTGATGGCCCCATAGAGCAGCAGCGCTTTGGCCACCGCCAGCGTCATCACCGTGTCGTCGGTATAGTCGCAGGTGTTGGTAAAGAGCTCAAACTCCTTGAATTTACAGTTGTCAAATTCAAATCTTGAGCCGATAATATCGCCGATAATCGCTCCAAACATACGCTTACCTCCCTCTTTTCTGCACATCCTCGTCAATACGGCGCTTCCAGTCGGCGCTAAGCGGCCGGGCGGCGCGGACGCTGCACACCGCCTCGCTGATGACCTCGTAATTCAGCGCCGTGCCCGCCTCGTCGCACTTGTAGTTCACCGAGCGGTCCGCACCGATGCCGAAGCGTGCCGCCTCCCTGGCTGCGTCGATGTTGGCACCCAGGAACAGAAACTCCCAGCCGTACTTCTCCTTCTGACGCTGGATCATGCGCCGCACCGTCTCGTAATTATAGCGGCGGCTGGCGTTTTCGTAGCCGTCGGTGGTGATGATGAACATGGTCTTCTCCGGCACGTCCTCCCGGCGGGCGTACTTGTGGATGTTGCCAATGTGGTGGATGGTGCCGCCTACGGCATCCAGCAGCGCCGTGCAGCCCCGGGTGAAATATTCCTTTTCCGTCATGGGCGGCACCTTAGCAAGGGGCAGACGGTCGTGGATGACCGTGCTGTCGTTGTCAAACAGCACCGTGGAGACCAGCGCCTCCCCCGCCGCCTGCTTCTGCCTTGCGATCATGGAGTTGAAGCCGCCGATGGTGTCCGCCTCCAGCCCCGACATGGAGCCGCTGCGATCCAAGATAAAAACCAATTCCGTCATAAAAAAGCCCTCCTTCGTTTGTCTGTGCTCTCATTGTAGCGCATCCGAAGGAGGGTTTGGTCGCCTGTGGGGCGACATTTATGTTACATTTTTGCAGCTTTACAGTTTTCCCAGCCGCTCCAACCGGGACTCGATCGCGCCGGAGGTACGGCCAAAGTGCGTACAGAGGTCTTTCTTCTTCATGCCCTCGTCGAACAAGCGGCATAGCTCATCGTCCAGTTCCTCCGTCCAAGGTTTTCCATTGTTTTCGGGCAGCGGTTTTTTCCGTCTGCGGGACAGTTCCTCCACGGCGCAGTTCAGTGCGCGAACGATCTCGCCTTTGTTGCATACATGGTCATCCGGCAAGACCTCGCCGGTCAAGGGGTCAACGCCTTCCGCCAAAACCGTCAGCAGTTCTTTTGCTCGTTGTATATCCATGGTGTTTCACCTCTTCTTTATTTTTTCAGACGGCTCTCCCACTCGGCTTCCTTGAAGCCGACCAGCACGAAGTTATCGCCCACCAGCAGCGGGCGCTTGACCAGCATCCCGTCTGCTGCAAGGAGCTTCAGCATCTCATCCTCGCTCATTTCGGGCAACTCGTCCTTTAGCCCCATAGATTTGTATAGCAGACCGCTGGTGTTGAAAAGCTTTTTCAGCGGCAGGCCGCTGCGCTGATGCCACGCAGACAGCTCTTCATAAATAGGATTTTCCATTTTGATGTCCCGGAATGTATAAGAGATGCCGTTCTCGTCCAGCCACTTCTGCGCCTTCTGGCAGGTGGTGCATTTGGGGTAGCAGATAAAAGTCATGGTGGTATGCTCCTTGTTATGAAAATATATTTTCCTCACGCTCCCAGCAGACTCTGGTCGAAGGCGAACAGCGCCTCGTTGATCTTGAAAATGTCGTAATCCCGCTGCATGATGAAATACTCAATGATCACATCGAATTTGCTGCTGGGGCTCAGGGCGTAGCCCGCCCGGGCGATGAGGTCGCGGGTCTCCGGCAGGCTCAGCTCCAGAGCGATGGCGAAGGCCACCGCCGTGGGCTTGGAGGGCTTATAGTCCGGGTTGTTGCGGATCTTGGAGAACAGCTTGCGATCCACGTTGGCCTTTTTGTAGACCTCGGCGTCCTTTTTGCCGCTGCGGTCGATGAGCTTCAACAGCGTCTCCGAAAATCCGGCGTCCAGATGCGCCAGCGCCTCGTCCAGCCCGGAGGTCGCCATGGGCGCGTCCTCGTAGGCGGTCAGCATCCGGCTTTCGACGACGCCCATCCGGCGCATCCGCTCCCGGCGGGAATCGGTGTGAGCATCCACATAGTGGTCGTCAATGTAGGAGGCGATGTCCGCAAACAGCTTATTGCCGATCTGGTACGCCGCGCGGCTGAAAACCACAAGATAGACCGTCATGTCGTTTTCAGCCAGAAATTCGCTGATGGTGTCCACCGCCACCCGCAGCGCCTGATCCTTGGGATAGCCGAAAACGCCGGAGGAGATCAGTGGGAAGGCCACCGTCTCACAGCCGTGCTCCTTCGCCAGCGCAAGGCTGGTGCGATAGCAGGAGGCCAGCTGCTCCCGCTCGCCGCACTTTCCGCCGTTCCACACGGGACCCACGGTGTGGATCACATATTTACAGGGCAGGCGGTAGGCTTTCGTGATCTTGGCCTCGCCGGTTTTGCAGCCGCCAAGCCGCCGGCACTCTTGGAGCAGCTCCGGCCCCGCCGCCCGGTGGATGCAGCCGTCCACGCCGCCTCCGCCCAGCAGGGATTCCTTGGCCGCGTTGACGATGGCGTCCACGGGCATTTTCGTGATATCGTTGCGAACGATGATAAGGGGCATTGTGTCACCAGCTTTCAAGGATTCAAAATCAAGCCAAAGCGCCGTCCCCGGCCCGCAAAGGCCCCGGCGTAGGCGCAGCCCATCACTCTGCCATCTCCCGGGCAAAGGCGGCGGCAGTGTCCCGGATGCCGGGCAGGTGCAGAAGGCTCCCCCGCTCGTTGGCGGTCTCCAGCAGGCAGAAGTGGGGCGGCAGGAAAAAGGACTTGTTCATATTCAGGGCCGAGATCAGCTGCCGGGCCAGCAGGTCGCCGCCGGAATAGCCGGACACCACCAGGCCGAACAGCCGTTTGTCATAGAACCGGGTCTGGCGGAACAGGGCCGTCAGCCGGTTGACACAGGCGGTGAGATTGGCGGACAGGGCGTCGTTGTAGTTGGCGCACAGCATCACCAGGGCGTCGCACCGGCGGACGGCCGGATACACCTCCTCCACCATGGGGCCGCCGTAAAAGCAGCTGCCCTGCTCCCCGAAGTGGAGACAGGCGGTATAGCTGCACCCGTTGCAGTCGGGGACGGTGCCGTTGCGCAGGCCCACCTCCTCCACGGCTATCTCCGGCGGCAGATCCGCCTTCACCAGTTCCCACAGGGCCAGGGTGTTGGAGGTGCTGCACTGGGAGGCGTGCAGGGCCAGCACCCGCCGCACCGGCGGCAGGGGCCGCCACCCGTCCAGCCGGGCGATCAGCTCCCGGACCGCCAGGCGAAAGGCGGTTTTTTCGTCCACGCCGCCGATTTGGGCCTGGATGCGGAAATTCCGCAGGGAGCCGGTGGCCTCCACCAGTGGGCGGCCCAGAAAGGCGCAGCCCGCCTGATTGGCAGCAAACACCATGTCCCGGGCCACGTCCTTGGTGTAAAACTCTCCCACGCCAGTGACGATGACCCCGGCCACGCTGCCCCGCAGCAGAGTATCGCTGCCCCGCAGGGCCCGGAGCATCCCATAATAGGCCAGGTTGCAGCCGCTGGGGTCCAGGGCCACAGCAAACAACAGCCGCCGGTCCTGCAGGTCCTCCATGCCGTCCTCCGGGCGGCGGATGACGCTGCCCGGAGGCAGCAGCGGCTCCAGCAGGGCCCGCAGCGGGGCGCTGTATAGGTTCTCCGGCAACAGTACCGTGATGGACATGGCTCACGCCCCCTTTCCGTCAGTCAATGGCCCGCAGGCGGTCCATAGTGGTTTGCAGGCGGTCTTGCAGCTGCCGGGGCAGGGGCAGACGCTCCAGCTCCGTGCCCGCCGCCGTTACCCGGTTCCGGGCCCCCATGAACACGCCGCCCAGGTATGTGGACGAGCAGTGCCACTGGCCCCGCAGACACAGCAGCAGACTCAGCGCTCCGGAGGACAGGGCCGGGGCCACATAGGGCTTGAAGCCCATCTCCCGCATCTGGAGGTTGGCGTGGACGGTCCGCTCCGTCAGCAGACGGGACAGCCCGTCATCATAGCGGTCGATGGAGTTGGCCACCACCAGGTCCTCCCCGTGGGGGCCGAAGGTGCGCCCATCGGTCAGGAACGAGGCAAAGCGGGGGTCCTGCCGGGCGTAGTACGCCGCCCGGGCGTTCATGACCCCCAGGCCGAAGCCCCGGACCTGGCAGGTCAGCAGGCCCTGATAGTCCATCCCGCCGCCGGGAGCGCGGTTGCTCTCCGTCAGCACCGCCCGGCACAGGGGGTCCACCGGGTCGCTGACCACGCAGAACAGCCCCCGATAGCGGGCCTCCCGGGCCTTGCGGGCATACAGGGCCGCCAGCTCCCGGTTCAGCTGATACTGAGCCATGCGCACGTCGCCGGTTTTCACCGCCGTGTCCGGCACGAACCGGGACGCGCAGAACAGGAACACATCCCCGTCGAACAGCCGCTCCGGAGGCACGATCTCCACCGGCGGCAGAGCGTCATAGGGCCCCGGCAGCTGGATCTGGTTCAGCTCGAACTCCCAGCGCCGGGCTACCCCCTCCCGCAGGTCGCAGATGCCGATGGAGGAGATCACGTCCCCGCCCATAAGCCGCAGGCCCAGCAGCAGGGTGCTGCCCACATCGCCCAGGGCCAGCAGGTTCACCCGGACCTTTTCCGGCCGGGACACAGGAGCCAGCAGCTCCTCAAGCCGGGGGTGGGACCCGTTCACCGCCCGGACCCGCCCCGCCCGGATGGCGGACAGCAGCGCCGGGGGCACATCCTCGGGGCACGGGGCGGTACACAGAGACGCCACCCCTTCCTCCTCCGTCAGCTGGGCCGGGTCCGTTACCGGGAAGGTGTCCCGCCCGGCCAGGGGAGGCCGGTGAAACACCCAAAGCACCTCTCCCGTCTCCGGCAGGGCGGATATCTCCGGGTACGGCAGGGCCCCGGCGCTGCACAGGGTGCGGCCGTTATAGGTATAGTAGTGATACATAGGGACACCTCCTTATCTCATGCGCCGCAGCTGCTCAATGTCTCCGTCCAGATAGGTGGAGGCGGCGCGGGTCAGGTCATAGGTCATGCAGGGCCCCTTGTCCGGGCACAGAGGCAGGATCACCGCCTCGCCCAGCCGGGCCAGGGTCAGGTTCCGGGCGTACAGGCTCCGGTACTCCGTTTCCAGAGCCAGCAGAATGTCCCGGGCATTTTCCAGGCAGCACAGGCTCAGCTGCCACACGGCTCCGCCGTCCACATCCGGCAGCTCCGGGGACGCGTAGGGCAGGATGCGGTTCACCGAGGGCTGGAGCCCGCCGGGCAGACGCCCCGGCCGCCGGACGGTGTCGCCGCCGATGAAGGGATACAGGGTGGATTCCACAAACCAACGGCGCAGGTTGGGCAGGTAGTAGATGCTGTCCACGGGATAGCCCAGCTGCTCCATCAGGTCCCTGCCCATGCCGGTAAGATAGCCCACCAGCACCTGATCCACCTGGGTATGGGTCTGCCGCAGCAGCGGGGCCAGACGGCGGATGCGCTTGCCGTCGTGGAGCATGTCGTCCACCAGGATCACGGGCCGGTCAAAGGCCCGGATGGTGCGGACCTGATCCGCCAGCGGCGAGTAGTCCGGATATGCCTCGATGGAATAGGCGGACAGGTCCGGCTCGTACACCTTGTCGGTGCGCAGGGTCTTGGTGACGGTGTTGGGCACTGCCACGCCGCGAAGAATTTTGCCGTAGGGCACGCAGATATCCGGCCCCAGGCGGCGGGGCGTCACCGGCTCCGCCGGAACGCCGTTGCGCCGGGTGATGCGATGCAGCAGCCGGTGATAGATGACCCCGGCGCTGAGGCTCAGCACCAGCTCGCCGGGATACAGCCGGGTCAGGGCCTCCTGCAGGCGGATGCGGGCGGCAGACACCGCCGCCGCCACGGCGGGCCGCCCCGCCAGGGGCTGCTTGATGGCGGTGTCCACGTTGCGGCTGAGCACCAGGGGCCGCCGCATATCCACGGCCAGGGCGTCCCGTTCCCCGCCGGAAACCGGCACGAAGCCCTGGCGCAGCATCAGCTGCCGGGCAAAGGTCGATGCCGCCACCTCCAGGGGAACATACAGTCCATAGGCGTATTCCCGGCTCAGGGCCAGAGTCAGGACCTCCGTCAAAAGCAGCTGGCCGAATTCCTCCTGCTGTTCCCCCCGGGGCACCAGCAGGCCCGATACCAGCAGGGCCCGGCCCCCAGTGCTCTGACGCACCAGACCCGTCAGGGCGGGGCTTTTCAGCCGGGAGAACAGCATCTGAGAGTCCAGACACCGGAAGGTAACGGCCCCCAGAACGCAGGTCTGGCCGCTGCGGTGCAGCAGCACCGCCTGGTCGCCAGACTCAGACACCGCCCGGGCCACGGCGGAGCCGTCGGGCCCCAGCTCCCGCAGCAGGGGCAGCAGCTCCTCCGCCGGGTGCTGGGATACGGAGAACTCCAGGTCCTCCGTTTGCAGCATGGGCTTGTCCTGGGGCTCCCGCAGATACAGGCCCCGGCGATAGATGAAGTCCTGCACCGCCGGGTCCACCAGCCGGGAAATATCCCGGTTGGCGTCCACCGCCTCCCGGATGCGGGTGGAGCTGATCTCCTCCAGCTGAGGCGGCAGTGTCAGCTCCACCACACGGCCCCGGATGCAGCCGTAGTCCACCGGGCCGCTTAGCTCCTCCCGGCGGAAGATCACATGGTCGAAGGTGTGGATGGAGTCCGGCTCCACGGGCTTTTGATAGGACGAGGCATGGGCCACCACGTCGCTGCCCACCACGATGGACACAGGCCGCCCGGGAAAGGCCTCCCGCAGGCACCGGAGATTCCCGGGGTTGGCGATGTTCACCGGGAAGTCCTCCGGGAAAATGTGAACGTGGAACTCGTCGGCCACGGACATGGCCGCGATGCGGCGGCGGATGCGGTAGGGCTGGGTCCGCTTGGACCAGGAAAATTCGTCGATGGCCAGCAGCACCTCGAAGCCCCGGTCCCGGATGGCCCGGACGATGCCCTTGTGGGACAGGGTGAAGGGATCGAAGGTGCCGGGGAAAAAGGCGATGGGCCGGGGCTCCTCAAAGGGGAACCCCCCGTGGAACAGGCGCTGCTCCGTCATAAAGCGGTACACCCGCCCCAGCATGGACGCCCGATAGTAGAAGGTCAGGGCGTCCTCGGCCTCCTCATAGCAGGTCTCCAGCAGCTTTTGCTCCGTCAGCAGAAAGGCCTGGCGCTTTTCATGCTCGCCCAGGCTGCCGGAGCCGAACACCCGGCGGCCCAGGACGAACATGGCCTCCTGCCGGGCGCCGCCGTCGCTGCCGGCCAGACGCTTCATCAGCATGCCCAGCAGCCGCTCCCGGCGGCTGCGGTAGGCCTCCGGCTCCTCCGGGAACCGGGCCCGGTAGGTGTCGTATTCCTCATAAATCACGCCCACGGTGTCCAGGGCCGAGGCCACCATCCGCACCGATGCGGCGTTGAGGGTCTGGCTCAGGTCCGCCAGCAGCTCCTCCAGCTGGGCCGGCGGCAGCCACAGGGCAAAGCGGCCCAGATAGTCGGGGATATACTTGGCAAACTCCTGCTGCCCCAGCTCCAGGCCCCGGGACAGCTCCACGGACACCTCGTTGCGCTGGTCCACCGTCAGCCGGGGGGCCAGGGCCAGCAGGGCGTTTCCGGCGCTGTGGCGCACCGTGACCCGGTCGCTGACCTTGATGAGGTTGGACAGGTGCGTGGCGATGTGCAGCACCGGTCCGTCCTCCCGGGCGGCGTAGTCCTCCAGCAGGCGGATGTTCACCTGCTTCAGTATCCAGGGGGTGGCGGTTTTCAGGTTGTCCAGAAAAATGTCGGAGATTACCTGCTCCGGCAGGGGCTCCGGCACGCCGCCCTCCATGATCCGGCAGCGCAGCAGCTCCAGGGACGCGCTTCCCCGGCAGTCGATCCTTTGCAGGATGCGCAGCGGGCGGCGGCTGCCGGGATCCAGCCGGTGCAGCCGGTCCACCAGCAGCATGGAGCCTGCCCGGACGGTGATGTCCTCCCGCTGGCACAGTCCCTGGGCAAACCGCAGCAGCAGCTCCTGCCGGGACCGGGTCAGAGCCGGCAGCCGTGTCCAGCAGCTGGAAGGCCACGTCGTCCTCCAGCTGGTCCGGATGGCGGTAATAGGCAAAGAAGGGAGCCAGGAACCGCTCCTCCCGGCCCGGGCACCGCTGCAGCAGGGAGCCCACGGCGAATTTCAGGGTATAGCGGATCCACCGCCGGTGCTGGGGCATCAGCTTGTGGTCCGGGTAGATGATCTTTTGCAGGTACAGCTTCCACTGGTCCAGGTCCGTGGGCACGCCGGCGTCGGAGCGGCTGTCCGCCGGACGCTCCTTGGCATAGCCCGCATGGAACCCGGCGATGATCTCGCCCATCAGCGCCGCCGCCTGGCGGCGGATGTCCCCCTCCCGGTGCATCAGCAGCTCATACAGAAAGGCCAGGGTCTGCACCTTCTGGGGAATGTGCAGATACAGGGAGTAGGACTCGAACACCCCCAGATAGGCCCGCAGCCGCCGCCAGTTGGTCTCGCCCCGGGCCTGCTCCAGCAGGGAGGCAAAGCTCCGCTGGCCCGTCAGCCGATGCATCAGGTCGATGTTGTGGCCCACACACTGCAGGGTCAGGGCCGTCAGGGCCTCCCGGTCCGTCATCAGGGCGGTGTGCTTTTCCGGCAGAGGCGGTGTGTCCCTGCCTTCCAGGGTCACATCCACCCCCCGGGACACCATGAACTGCTCGAAATCGTACAGTCGGGCGTACACCAGCTCATACCGCCGCCGCTTGGCCTGGTCCACGGCGTCCAGCTTGGACAGGATCACGTCGAAGGCCTCCGCCAGGGAGAAGATCTTCGTCACCTCCCGTCCCTGATCGTCCCGGGTCTGCTTCACCCGGAAATCGGCGTAGATCAGCAGCAGAGACTCCACCGACAGATAGTCCAGCTCCAGGTCCCACACGGAGTGGTTGGCGGCCACATGGCCGATATCCGTCATCCGCCGGCGGCGGAACCACTGGTCCGTGTAATAGTAGTGCAGATACGGCACCCGCTCTCCGGGGTGGCAGCCGAATTTGCCGATGTCGTGTCCGATGGCGCTGCCGGACACCAGGGCCAGGTCCAGGGGTACGCCCCCCCGGCGCAGGGCCCGTCCGGCGGTGACGGCCACATGGTGGACTCCCACGATGTGCTCCAGGGTCCGATAGGGCGTCACCTCCAGGCCCAGGCGCATCATTTCATACACATACTCCCGCTTCCAAAGCCGCAGCATCTGACCGAACTGGGCGGCAGCAGGGCAGTCCGTCAGCTCCTCCGGGGCCGGGGGAGCAAAGTCCCAGGCGGGGTCATAGTCCCGCAGCTCCCGCTCCGCGTCCAGCAGCACCTGCAAAACCGACAGGAAAAACACCGCCCCGGCTCCGTGGGACCGGTCCCCGTGCTTCTCCGGAAACAGCAGCCGCCGGGCAAAGCCGTAGCAGTAAGGCAGCCAGCCCTCCCGGGGCTCCGGGCCGTCCAGCCGCTCCAGGTCCTCCCGGCACAGGTCCAGAGCCCCGGCGCAGGATACCCGGTCCGCCATCAGCGGCACAAAGCGCTGGAAATACCCCTCGCCCACCAGCTGCTGCACCAGGTCCTCCCGGCCGGCCAGGTATTCCGCCGCCGGGCGGCGGGAAAGCCGCCGCAGCAGTGCGGCGTTCATCTGGCGGATTCGTTTTCTCGTCATAGCACGGCCCCCTTTGCGGGAAATTTGGATTTGTTTCTATTATGCCACGCTCCGGCCCCTACCGCAAGAATAAATCCCGCAAAAATACGGGATAATATACCTGTCAAAAAAGGGCTTTGCCCTTTTGGAATAAAAGGCTTGCAGGCCCTCTCAGTCGGCTGCGCCGACAGCTCTCCCAAAGGGAGAGCCAAGGTCTTTTGGGCAAGTCATTTTTCCGTATTCTGGGGGTGCAGCAGGTGAAGATCGTGCAGGATGCGTTCCTCCGCCGGACGGAGGAGCTGGATGCGCGGCTGGGCGTGGGCCGCAGCTTCGATATGGTGGGCCGCAGCCTGACCGTCGGGGGCCGCCGGGCCCGGCTGTGGGTGGTGAACGGCTATGCCGACGACGCGGTGCTGGAGCGGGCCATCTCCGGATGGCTGCCCATCCGGGACCTGAACGGCATCGGTACGCTGGAGGCCTTCGTGGCGCAGTACGTCACCGTGTCCCAGGCGGAGGCGGAGACGGACATGGACAAGGCCGTGACGGCGGTATTCTCCGGCAAGACCCTGCTGGTCATCGACGGCTACCCCGGCGGCGTGCTGATGGACGCCAAGCAATTCCCCCTGCGGGGCATCGAGGAGCCGGACACCAGCAAGGTGCTGCGGGGCAGCCACGACGGCTTTGTGGAGAGCATCATGAAAAACGCCGCCCTGCTGCGCCGCCGCATCCGGGATCCCCAGCTGACCCTGGAGGGGCTGGAGGTAGGGGGACGGTCCCACGCCGACGTGGCCCTGTGCTATCTGGCGGACAAGGCGGACCCGGCCCTGCTGGAGGAGCTGCGGGGCAAGCTCCGCCATATGCAGATCAGCTCCATCTCCATGAGCCAGGAGAGCATCGCCGAGGCCATCGCCCCGTCCCAATGGTGGAATCCCTTCCCCAAGACCCGGTATACCGAGCGCCCCGACGTGGCCACGGCGTCCATCATGGAGGGAGACGTGGTGCTGATGATCGACAACACCCCGTCGGTGATGCTGTTTCCATGCACCCTGTTCCGGTTCGCCGAGGAAATCAACGACTATTACTTCCCGCCCCTGGTAGGGTCGTATTTGCAGATCGTGCGGATGATCGTGCTGCTTCTGACGCTGTTTGTGACGCCCCTGTGGTTCCTGCTGGTAAAGGACCCGGAGAAGCTCCACGAGAGTCTGCGTTTTCTGCTGATCGGGGATGAATACTATGTGCCCCTGATTTTGCAGCTGCTGCTGGTGGAGCTGATCATCGACGTGCTGAAGCTGGCGTCCCTGAACACGCCGGACGTGCTCAGCAACTCCTTCAGCATGCTGGGAGCCCTGATATTGGGAGACTTTGCGGTGCAGGCCAGGTGGCTGGTGCCGGAGGTGCTGGTATACATGGCCTTTGTGGCCATCGCCAACTATGCCCAGCACAGCTACGAGATGGGCTACGCCGTGAAGCTGTGCCGCATGGCGCTGCTGCTGCTGATTTACTTCTTTGACTGGTGGGGCTTTATCGGCGGCATCATCGGCGTGGTGGCCATGATCGCCTCCACCCGTCCCCTGGTGGGAAAGGGGTATCTCTATCCCCTGATCCCCTTCAACGGCAAGGACCTCCGGGCCCTGCTGCACCGCCGGCCCATCGGCCGGGACAATACCTGACTGACTCCATCAAAAACCGGCCGCCCATGGGGGCGGCCGGTCTGTTTATTCTGTTTATCTGGATTGGAGCCGGTCCCGGAAATAGGGGATCCTGGGCAGCTGCTTCACCAGCAGCACCCCCAGCACCAGGCAGGCGATGGCCTCGCCGGCGCCTACGGTGGCGGCGTTGAGCCCATAGGCGGGCCAGAAGGCGGCAGAGGTCCCGGCCTGCTCATAGGCCAGCACCGCCCCCACCAGCACCATGTTGCACGCCACCGGCGGCAGGGCGGCCAGCCAGACATTGCGGCATCTGGACGTGATCAGCGCGGCAATAAGGGTGGCCAGGGACCCCACCACGATATCCAGCACTCCATAGGGGCTGAACAGGTTGGCGATGAGGCAGCCAACGCCCAGGCCCCAGGCCGTCTCCGGAAACAGGAACGGCAGCAGGCACAGTGCCTCGGAAAAGCGCACCTGAATGGGTCCGTAGGTGATGCCGAACACCGCCCCCAGCAGGGACAGCACGGCGTAGGCGGCCGCCACCATGGCGGCCAGGGTCAGCTTCTGCGTGTTTTTGTTTTTCATGTGGTACCTCCCATGTTTTGTTTAGAGAACGGCCCCGCCGGGCCGAACGAACGCCTTGCGGCGCTTGGACAGGTCGGGTCCCTGTCGCCGGAAAGTATACCACAGGACACGCCAAAAGAAAAGAGAAAATCCCCGCGCCAGGCGGGGATTTTTCCGGATGTCGGATTTTACGCGGCAGGGACCACGACCCGCAGCGCGCCCACGGACAGGCCCTTGGCATCGGTGAGGGTGATGTTGGCGTCGCCCCGGTCATAACACTGGGCCAGCACCAGAAGGCTGCCCTGGGGCAGCTGAGCCGCCGTGCCGTCGGGGTGCAGGCAGGGCACGGACTCTGCCGCCACGGCGGCCTCATACTCGGCGGCGTGATACGTCAGCTCATAGTACAGGGGCTGGCCGGTGAGCTGACCGGCCCACAGGTCCGCCTGGTCCATGGCCTGCATGGTCTCCGCCCACTGCTGCACCGACAGCATAGCCGCCACGGTGTCGGAATCCATGGGCAGGGGCCGGTGCTGGTCCTGGGCGGAAACGGTGAAGCTGCTGCCGCTGCGCTGGACGGATACATGTACATCGGCCCAGCTGTTCAGAGAATACGTCTCCTCCTGGAGGGACCAGACCGTCATCTCCAGGGAGGTCAGGCTGCCGGTCTCGGAGTACCGGGCCCGCAGGGTCCGCAGGGCAATGCGGTTATCGATAGCCCCCACGGCAGCGTAGATCCGGTCCAGCAGCGCGTCATAGTCTGTGGGCCGGTGCTCCCGGGGAATGGTCATCCGGCTGCTGGACGACAGGTCCAGAGCCACCCGGTAGCATTTCTCCGTGTCGGTGGTCAGGGGGCAGTACACGGCCTCCTGGTCGATCCAGCCGATGGACAGGCCGGACAGCCCCGGCTCCGTGATGGTCTGGCGCTGGGTGGGGTCCTTCAGGTCCACGGCCACCATGCTGCCGCCCCGGACAAAATACAGCTTCCCGGACACGATGGTCAGGGGCTGGGGATAGCTGCCCATCTCGGCAATCAGTTCCTGGGTGCCGTCGTCGTGGCGATAGCTGACAGAATACGTGGTGCCGTCGTCGGACAGGAAAAAGTTATCCACACTCCACTGTTCCTTTTTCCCGCAGCCGGACAGAAGGGACAGCAGCATCAGGGCCAGCAGCCCCGCAGTCAGTCGTTTCATATCAATCTACCTTTCCCCGGGCGCGGAGAACGTCGTCTGCCGTAATGACAGTCAGATCCTCCCGGGTAACGTTTTCCATGGCGGCCAGGCGGTTGTTCTGGGCCACCAGAATGTGTTCAAACAGGTTGCGGACGCCCCGGGCATTGCCGAAGCTGTCGTCCGCCGACTCCTCGGCGATATAGTCCCGGACCAGGGGGCGGGCGTCCTCGGTCAGCCGGTAGCACCCCTTTTTGCACTGCATGTCGAAGATCTGCACCATTTCGTCGGCGGTATAATCCTCAAACAGCAGGAATCGGTTGAACCGGGACTCCAGGCCAGGGTTGGAATGGATGAACTTGTCCATCAGGTCCGTATACCCCGCCACGATCACCACCAGGTCGTCCCGGTGGTCCTCCATGGCCTTGAGGACGGTGTCGATGGCCTCCTGGCCGAAGTCGTTTTCGGACTTGCCGTTGAGGGCATAGGCCTCGTCGATAAAGAGCACGCCGCCCATAGCCTTTTCAATGACCTTCTGGGTTTTCAGCGCCGTCTGGCCCACATAGCCCGCCACCAGGCCGCTGCGGTCCACCTCCACCAGCTGGCCCCGGGACAGAATATCCAGGCTCCGATAGATGCGGGCCATCATCCGGGCCATCATGGTCTTGCCGGTGCCGGGATTGCCGGTGAACACCAGGTGCAGGGACATGTCCGTGGTGGGCAGGCCGTGCTGCCGCCGCAGCTGGTATACGGAGGCCATGTTGATCAGGTTATGGACCTCCTCCTTGACGGTTTGCAGACCGATGTAGCTGTCCAGCTCCGCCAGCAGGTCCTTCATGTCCTCCTTGGGCAGCGGCTCCGGGGCCTCCGTCTGCTGCTCCGGGCCGCCGGACTTCTTGTCCGGAGCCTTTTCCGGCGTCTTATCCGGGGCCTTTTCCGGCGTTTTGTCCGCCGGGGACAGGGGCGTGCCCCAGAAATCCGCATTCATGCTGCGCAGGTTCCGCTCCGTCATGGAGCGGATCACGTCCAGCTGCTGGAGGATGATCTCGTCTTTTTTATCCATTATCCGCGCTCCTTCCGTGGGATAGCTTTACATGGCTCATGGCCCGCAGCAGCAGGGCCGACACGAAGCCCGTCAGGGCTCCGGTAAACAGGGACACCGCCAAAAGAAACGGCAGGTAGCCCAGGACGGCGGTGTTCCCCAGGGTGATCAGGGCCGCGGCCATCTGACCGATGTTGTGGGCCGCCGCGCCGCCGATGGACACGCCGTATACCGACAGGCCCCGCAGCCGGGTCAGGGCCATCATTACCAGCATAGCCAGCACGCCGCCCAGCAGGGAAAACAGCAGGGCCGAGGCGTTGCCGGCAAAGAGACTGCCCAGCAGGCACCGGGCCACCAGAATGCACAGGGCCGGAGCGGCCCCCAGCTGATACAGGGCAAACACCGTGACGATATTGGCAAGGCCCAGCTTCACCCCCGGCAGGGGAATGAACAGCGTCACGGGAAACAGGTTTTCCAGGGTGCTCAGACCCAGAGCCAGGGCCGTCAGCATCGCGCACATGGCCACCTGGCGGGTAGATATCTTCATGCCGCCCCTCCTATCCCAGCACCGCGTCGGGGCCGCCGGTCCCACCGCCGGTAAGCTGCACCACCACCTGCTCCGGCAGGCAGACAATGCTCTGCCCCGCCCGGGTGATGGTGCCGGTGTGAACGCAGTCCTGGCCCGGGCAGTCGCTCTCCGCCACCCGGACGCCGTCTCTGTCCAGGAGGATGGTCAGGTGATAGTCCCCCTCCACGGTGACGGTCATCTCCTCTGTAAGGCGGTCCAGCTCCACGGTCTGTACCACCTGCCCCCGGTGGACAATGGCGGCAGTCAGCGGACCGGACCGGGCCAGGCCGCCGTAATACCACGCCGCCGTGAAAATGGCCAGGGCCGTCACAATGGCCGCCGCCAGTCCGTCCCACCAGGTGGGCCGGAGCTCAGGGCTCGATGGACGCATACGCATAGCCGCTGTCCTCGGTTTCCGTCAGTTTATCCGCCAGGCCGGGGGTATACAGCACCTGCCCGTCCTTGGTGATGAGCACCATATCAAAGCCGCCGTTCTGCCGCCAGAAATCCTGGGCGGCCTCCCGGCCCATCACATACAGAGCCGTGGAATAGGCGTCGGCCATGGTGCCGTTATCCGCCACAATGGTGACGGACAGCAGGTCCCCCTGCACCGGCCAGCCGGTCTTGGGGTCCAAAATATGCTGATACACCGTTCCGTCCGGGCCGGTGAAATACCGCTGATAGCCGCCGGAGGTGACGGCGAAGGCGTCGGTCAGGGAGAGCATAGCGGCATAGCCGTCCTGCTCCGGGTGCTGCACCGCCACACTCCAGGCAGCGCCCCCGGGCTTTGTCCCCCGGGCATACACGTTGCCCCCCAGGCTCACCAGGGCGTTGTCTACCCCGTATTGGGCGAAAATATCCGCCAGCCGGTCAGAAGCGTAGCCCTTGGCGATGCCGCCCAGGTCCATGGCGCAGCCCGGATCCAGGGTGATATGGGTGCCGTCCGCCGTCACATGATCCACCCCCACCAGGGGAAGCAGGGCGTCGATCTGCTCCTGCTGGGGCACCTGGGGGCTGTCGGTGGTGATGCCCCACAGGGTCACCAGTGGGGCCACGGTGGGGTCAAAGGCCCCGCCGGTGGTCCGGCTCAGGGCCACAGCATCGGCAATCAGGTCCGCCGTCTCCCGGGACACATCGGCGCTGCCCTGCCGGTTCAGGGTATCAATTTCGCTGCCCTCCCGGGTCCGGGACAGGGACGCATCCAGACGGTTCAGCTCCTGGCCGCAGGCGGCCAGCGCCTCCGATGCCCCGTCGCCGTAGGCTGCCAGGCTCATATAGGTATCCATGGCGAACAGACTCAGCTGCTCCGGCTCCGGCTGCGCACCGCACCCAGTCAGGCACAGCAGCAGTCCGGCCAGTATCCCGCAGAACAGACGCTTCATAGCTCCCGTCTCCCTTCCAGGGCACGCATCAGCGTGGCGTCGTCGGCAAATTCCAGGTGACCGCCTACGGGGATGCCGTAAGCCAGGCGGGTGACCTTCACGCCGAAGGGCTTTAAGAGCCTTGCCAGGTACATGGCCGTGGTTTCCCCCTCGGTGTCGGGATTGGTAGCCATAATGACCTCATGAATGCCTCCCTTGGCCACCCGGTCCACCAGGGACTTGATCTGCAGATCATCGGGACCCACATGGTTCATGGGCGACAGCACCCCGTGAAGCACATGATAGCGGCCATTATACTCCCGGCTGCGCTCGATGGCCACCACATCCCGGGGATCCGCCACCACGCAGATGGTGGTGTCGTCCCGCTTGGGGGAGGCGCAGATGGGGCACAGGCCCCCGCTGGTCAGATTCTGGCATACGGGACACAGGGTCACGCTGCGCTTGGCCTCCAGAATGGCGTCGGCAAAGGCCTGGGCCTTGTCCTGGGGCAGGTTCAGCACATGAAACGCCAGCCGCTGGGCGGATTTGGAGCCGATGCCCGGCAGCCGGGCAAACTGCTCCGCCAGGTTTTCAAGAGGTGCGGGGAAAAATTCCATAGTCCATCGTTTCCTTTACGCAAAAATCAGCCCCGGAGCTCCCGGATGCGGGCGGGGATGTCCGCCGCCTTGTATACGGCGGAGCCGGCCACCAGCACGTTGGCACCGCTGGCGATGCAGACCTTGCAGGTATTGGGGTCCACGCCGCCGTCTACCTCCAGCTCGCAGCCGGGGTTCATGGCGTCGATATACTCCCGGATCTGCCGGACCTTGGGCATCATATCGGCCATGAATTTCTGGCCGCCGAAGCCGGGCTCCACGGTCATCACCAGGATCATTTCCACCCGGTCGATAAACGGCAGCACCGCACTGGCGGGGGTCTTGGGCTTCACCACCACGCCGGCCTTCTTCCCCTTGACATGAATCTTATCGACGGCAGCCAGGATGTTCTCCTGGCTATCGGCCTCCACATGGCAGGTAACGATGTCCGCTCCGGCGTCGCAGAACTGGTCCACATACCGCACGGGCCGATCGATCATCAGGTGCACGTCCAGAGGCAGCTTTGTCACAGGACGGATGCACTTGACTACCGGAATGCCAATGGAGATATTGGGCACGAACAGGCCGTCCATCACGTCCACATGGACGTAATCGGCGGTGGAAATTGCTTCAATGTCCCGGCCCAGGTGGGCAAAATCCGCGGACAGGATAGAGGGAGAGATTTTGATCATGGGAAAAGATCCTTTCTGTTTTCGGGGTGACGGGGCAGCGGCAGACGGCATAGGATGGCTCAAGCGGCCCGGGACCGGAAGCTCTCCGGCCATCCCGGCGCAGCCCTCCCGCCCCACAGGAGACGCCGGCCGCCGCTTTTCAGATAGGAGGCCGGCGGCAGCGCCGGCCTCCATTAGGGCGCAAAACAACTGCAATTTCGATGACTGTTTTCAGCCATAGTGTAGCAGACATGAACGGCAAAAGCAACGCCGGGAGGAAAATTTGTGCCCCGCTCCTTTTATTGACCAACGATGGTGCCTGTGCTATAATCACCCTGTATGAAGGAAAGGAGGTGGCTTATGCCCGCTATTTCTGTGATCGTACCGGTCTATCAGGCGGAAGCGCTGCTGCCCCAGTGTGTAGAGAGCGTTTTGGCCCAGACCTTTTCCGATTGGGAGCTGCTGCTCATCGACGATGGCAGCCGGGACGGTTCTCCGGCCCTGTGCGACGGCTACGCCGCAAGAGACCCCCGCATTCGCGTGTTCCACAAGCCCAACGGCGGCGTGTCCACCGCCCGAAATCTGGGGTTAGAGCAGGCCACGGGACCATATATCGCTTTTTTGGACGCCGACGACACCTTTGAGCCGGCGGCGTTGGAGACCTTGTGGTATCTGCGGGAAAAGGCCGGGGCAGACAGCGCCGGCTGTGCCCACTACAACGTGACGCCTGATGGGGAACGGCGGACGGAGATGCTGTTACCGACTGGAATCTATGAAGAGACCGGCATCCGGGAAAAGATCCTCTGGCCTTTGGCGGGGGACCGGC
>ENA-ORSJ01000999-ORSJ01000999.1-human-gut-metagenome-genome-assembly--contig:-NODE-999-length-26681-cov-3.065575_pt1 | contig 26681 bp, 17 predicted proteins | sample MGYA00242191_ERZ509158 | MGnify/ENA primary metagenome ERZ509158 (study PRJEB26280, sample SAMEA2338623) | human gut metagenome | biome: human gut; feature: human-associated habitat; material: faeces...
TTGTTTGGTAGCATTATTATATCAGAAACCTATGTGTCATTTTTTATAGGTGTTGCACTTGTATTGTAAATTCGCCAACAAATAAAACAAGGTAAGGCTATTGCCTTACCTTGTTTTGCCGTCTTCATATGGAATTTTGAAATAATTTAGAATCTTCTTAAAGTAATCTTGAGCAGTCAGGCATGTATCGCGTAGGAATCCCTTTTCATGATCCCATTCATGAAGGCCGTGATAATAGTATAATTTTATGTCTTCGGTAATAATAAAAGGGACAATGTTGTTGCGCAAACATTCGCTCAATAGGAGTAAGCGTCCAATTCTCCCGTTGCCATCTTGGAACGGGTGGATACGTTCAAATCGGACGTGAAAATCTAAAATCTCGTCAAAAGTTTTATCGGGAGAACGATTATATTCGGACAATAATTTCTGTATCTCGGTTTTAACCTGTTCTGGCGGAGTAGTGGTCAAGCCGCCTACTTCATTGGGCAGCTTTTTGTAGTCGCCTACGGCAAACCAATCTTTAGCGGCGTCGGTGGTTCCGGTTTTCAGCGTCCGATGCAACGTTTTGATGAAGTGTTCGGAAATACGGCGTGAGGCATGATCGATGACCATATCGATACAGCGGAAGTGATTGACCGTTTCGACAATATCGTCTACCCGTATAACCTCGTCCATTATTCCAATGGTTTTTGTTTCAAAAATGTACCGTGTTTGTTCGTGCGTCAGCCGGCTGCCTTCTATATGATTGGAATTATAAGTCATATCGATTTGGAGCTTATGATAAATACTGCCAGGAAGATGGCTTTCTTTTTCTCGTCGTAAGATTTCCAGCAACGTTTTTGGAGCAGCCTGCTCTCTTTTTTTGCGATGTGGTTTTTGGGCATATATGGGAATATTCCATGTCTTGCCAGTTAGAAATGCGCCGTCTATTCGGCCGGCAGCGCAGTAATTTCGGACAGCACGTTCCGATAATCCCCATAGCTTGGCTGTTTCTTTAACAGATAGATAGTCCACTGGTATCCCTCCTGTATCAAAACGGATATTTCTATCTTAAATTATATGCCGTTATCGGCATTATATCAATAAAATATTATAATAAAATTAAAAATAAATTGCCGATAAAAGACAATAAGCCGCACTTCTATTGAACAGCTTTATTGTGCCGTATAGACAGTGTGGTACGGCTATTTTCATTCATACAATATACATAAAATTTTTACTGATAAACAGTGCGGTTACAATTTTTTTGACACCTTACATGCACCTTATTTAGAACTTGAGTGCTTACTGCATAAATATTTACCTGCTCATAATTGACAAATTCTTTGTAAAAATAAAGCAAACAGGTAAGACAACTTAATACTTTAATGCCTTTTTCTTGCGAGTTCTATGCGATGGCGACTAGCGGGCACTTCCCAAGCTTGGTACGAGGGTTCGATCCCCTTCATCCGCTCCATACAGATAGAAACTGGCCTCATGGGTGTTTTCCATGAGGCCATATTTTATAAAAAAGAGCTTTTTGGCACCTTATTTTGAAGATATTTAATTTATGTAAACTTTTTTGACAATATATAAAATTCACATAAAACGGATTTTTATTCTAAGATTATGCAATATGAGATACTTGATGCTGACACCGGATACATAGGGGACGCCCAAATTTATTTTGAGAATAACTATTGATTTTGCCGCTAATTGTTGCTCCGCAATCGGCACATTTCAGTGGTTGTTTCTTTCTTACTGATTGCATCGGGGCAGAAGACTGTGCAGTAGCTTTTGGCTTTTGTTTTGTCGTCGAAAGGTCGGTCTGTATATCGGCTTCTGGATCATCACCTGTACTAATCGCTAAACTTAACATATAGGCATACTTGATAGCGGCTGTTTCTGCCATATCCCGTATTGTATGCGCCGCGTGGATTAGTAATCTCCAACAATATATTAACCCTAACAGCACAGATTTTGACATTTTTCATTAATTGCAAAAGGCCCTAGCCGATACTGGCTAGGGCTGCTATCGTGCTTATATTTTCATTTTTACATGAATTTGCTTGCCGCAGAAGGCAATGCCGTATTTCCAGACTTTTGAAATTCCCCGTTTTTCAAATTCTGTCCCGTACTGCCTTCCCTCAATCTGCCGCAGCGCTTCGTCGGCTTTATCTTCCAGCTGCGCTTCGCTGTTGGTGGCTTTAAACTCCATCAAGACGCCGGCTTTATTTGTATCTTTGGGGAAAATTGCGAGATCAAACCGGCCGTAGCCGCTTTCTCTATTCGATTCGACCGTATAATTTCGGCCTAAAAACAGAGCGGCCATGCCCAACATGAAGCCGTGATAAAAGCTTTCTTTATTTGCCGTATCATAGGTGCTGGCAAACCGCAGCAATATTTTTTGCAGCAGGTACGCAAAGTCTTCGCTCTGGCCGGTAAACAGCAAATCAAATAAACCGTCGAAGGTGTCCCGATCCATTCCTTCTACGATGGTATTCAGGATTTCCATGCTGTATACCCGTTTGATTTCTTCATTGGGAATGCGCAGTAAGTAGCGGTCGTAGCTCGTCGGGATATTTTCCGATACGGTCAAATACCCTGTTGTAAGCAGCATGGTATATAAGGCGCTTCGGTCTTTTCCAATCTGGTCATAGATCACGCCTTCATTCAAGCTGACAGAAACGGGTGTATCATGGAGGAGTCCACGCAGCGCCTTGATTTGTAAGTAATCGGCGTGGGAAACCAGCTCGCGAAGGATACTGTTATTGGACGTATTCATCCAGTAGGGCCGAGGGAGGCATTGGTTATCGATGTAGCTGATGACCGATAAGGGATTATATATTTCACTGCTGCCAAAGCGATACCCGTCATACCACTGTTTCAGTTCCGGCAGTACTTCCGGTTTGCCTATATCTTCCGTTAATTTAGCGACTTCTTCCGGCGTAAATCCGAAAACCGTACTATACTTATCGCGCAGGATTGAGCAGAGGTCTAAGTTGTTCAGGCCGCTGAAAATGCTTTCTTTGGCAATACGAAGTACGCCTGTTAGAACCGCAAAATCTAATGATGCATTTGTCTTTAAAGCGCTGCCTAAAAATTGCCGCATAAACCGAATACATTCGCCGTAAAATCCCCGTTCCCAAGCCTGCTGTATTGGCGCATCGTATTCATCTATAAGCAGGATCACTGGTTTTCCATAATGCTGATGCAGCATTGTAGTCAATCTCAATAAAGAAACAGCCAATTCATCCTGCGTAGCATTCTCATATATGACTTTTTGAAGATAAATTTTTAATGAGTCGTCTACAACCGCACTTTGAGACAGATAGTTAAAACTTCTATACAAATCGGCTAACGCAAAGCCCAGACTCTTAACGATACTTTCCCATGTGTCGCCCGATACATTTTTTAACGATATGAAGATAACGGGATGCGCACCGAGATGGTTCATGTACGCCGTCCCACTTTTTTCTATTGATAATCCTGAAAACAAGCCTTGGCTTTCTTTTTTCCGATCAATGGAAAAGAAATATTCTAACATGCTCATGGTCAGCGTTTTGCCGAAACGCCGGGGACGTGTAATCAATGTTACATCACTATGCGAATCTATCAATTGCCGAATAAAATCCGTCTTATCTACAAAGTAATAGTTTTCCCGTACTTTTTTAAAGTCATCAACGCCGATGGGCATTGCTGTATTCATGTATTTCACCTCCCGAATATCCTTTGCATTCATTATATGATAGGGCTATCTTTGCTGTCCAGAGATAAGGCAGGGCTAATCTGTATTAGCGGTATATAACATACGCCCCTTCACATCGGAGGGATATAAAGGGGCGTGTGCTGCAGTCGGTTAAAAATGGCGGGATTTATGGAGGTCTTCGAATTGCTCCATCAGGTTGGGCTTTTCCGGGCTTTGGTATACATAGTCCGGCATGGCTTCCTTGGCTTTGTCTACGGCGGCCTTAAAATCGTAGTATACCTGCCATTTAGATTCTACGAGGTCTTTGCCGGTTTGGCGCAGCAAAAAGGCCGGATGATACGTCGGCATGACGGGAATGCCGTGATAGTCGAACCAGATGCCGCGGTTGCGCATAATGCTGGCTGTTTTTCCGTAGAAATACTGAAAGGCGACCTTTCCCAGGCAGACGATGACCTTCGGCTGTACCATTTCGATTTCACGGAGGAGATGGATGTTGGCGCAGCGCTTTCCTTCTTCCAGCGTCGGCGTCCGGTTGTTCTTGGGGCGGCATTTGACAATATTCGTAACGTAGACGTGGTCGCGCGTCAGTCCTACGCTCCACAGGGCTTTGTCCAGCAACTGTCCCGACGGGCCGACAAGGGGCACGCCGTACTCATCTTCCACACCGCCGGGTCCTTCGCCGACGAACATGAGGGGCGACGCCGGGTCGCCGGAGTATCGCGTCGGGCCGCGGTTGCCTTCGTGACGCAATTCGCATTTTGAACACTGCATGAGCTCATGCAGCCAAGGTTCCATTTCTTTGTCTGTCATCGTACTCTTCCTTCCGTCAATGTAATGTCTTTCATCGTGAGCTGATGGAATTCTGCGTGAATCAACTGGGCGACGTCCTGCGGCGCTACGAGGACCTGCTGCCCCCGCATGCCGGCGCTGAGGCTGATGGCTTCGTATTGCAGGGCTGACTCGTCGATATGCGTAGGAAACTGCTTTTTCATACCGATAGGGGAGCAGCCGCCGCGGATATATCCCGTCAAGCCGAGCAGATCTTTGACGTGGAGCAGCTGAACCGATTTATTGCCGCTGCAGGATGCGGCCTTCTTTAAATCGAGCTCCTTGTGACTGGGAATGCAGAATACGACGGGCCCCGTCTTGTTTCCCTGTCCTACCAGCGTTTTGAATACCTGGGCCGGGTCCATGCCGAGCTCGGCGGCGGCGTGAACGCCGGACAGGTCGTCTTCAGAATATTCATAAGCTTTCGTTGTATAGAAAATTTTTTGTTTATCTAAAATGCGCATGACGTTGGTCTTTTTCGTTTTAGCCATACTATCCCTTCTCTCATATGCTATTCATTTTACTATATCAATATACAGTCCTTTTTTCAAGCCCCGGCAAGGATAGGGGACGTTTCGTTTTGTTGCCGCAGGCTCTCATACAATCGGATATTGTGTTTCTCTTATATTTCTATTATAATGATTTATGGCGAGATGTTATCAAAAATATACAGTAGAAAGAAGGGACAGATATGAAGATTGCAGCGGCTCAGATGTCTCTGCGGCTGGGGGATGTAGAGCATAATTATAAGCAAGTAGAAGACTGGATACGAAACGCTGCACAGGAGCGGCCCGATATTATCGTATTGCCGGAAATGTGGAATACGTCCTTTTATCCCGACACTATCCGTGAATTGGCCGATGAGAACGGGCGGCGGACGCAGGCCTTCTTATCAGAGTCAGCGGCTCGGTTCGGCGTTCATATTGTCGGCGGTTCTGCAGCTGTCCGTCGGGAAGGTAAGCTGTATAATACGATGTACGTGGCAGATCGCAGCGGCCGTATTGTCAGCTCGTATGACAAGGTGCATTTATTTGCGCCGGGCCATGAAGATGAAAAATTTACGCCGGGAACAAAGGGCTGCGCGTTTTCCTTGGATGGCATTCCCATGGCTGCCGTGATTTGTTATGATGTCCGTTTTCCCGAATGGGTGCGGATGGCGACGCTAACGGGGGCGCAGATTATTTTTGTGCCGGCGGCCTGGCCGGCGTCCCGCGTGGATCACTGGTGCATATTGAATCAGGCCAGAGCAATTGAAAACCAGCTGTTCATCGTGGCGGTCAACAGCTGCGGCAGTACGGATTCCATGCAGTTCGGCGGCCATTCGATGATTATCGACCCGTGGGGGAATGTCTTGGCGCAGGGGGGAGACGGCGAAGAGATGCTTCGTGCAGATATCGACTTGGACAGCGTCACCGATATTCGAAGCCGTATCAATATATTTCATGACCGACAGCCTGGGCTATACGACTTGACATAAGAGGGAGATGGATTGATAGTGGAAGCTGTGTTTCATGGGCTGCAGGGTATTTTTGAAATATTGTTTATGATTGGCATCGGTTTTGTGTTGTCGAAGAAAGGGTGGTTTGGACCGGATACCAGCGCAATATTAACCCGGCTTATCATGAAGGTCGCCTTGCCCTTGTTCATGATTTGCCAGTTGGAGCGGGATTTTACACATGATTCGCTGCTGCGGATTGCGCCGGATTTGGCTCTGCCCTTTTTGTCTATCCTCCTGGCCTACGTCGTGGGCCGGGCGGCAGCTGCGGCGCTGCACATACGCAGGGAGCGGCAGGGCATCTTTATTACCTGTTTTTTTGTCGCCAATACGATCTTCATCGGCCTTCCCGTTAACCTGGCCTTATTCGGTACGCAGAGTGTGCCTTCGGTCATGCTGTATTATATGGCGAATACGACGATGTTCTGGACCTTGGGGATTTATCACATCGTCAACGACAGTACGGGCGGCCAGGGAAATATGCCGTTATTTTCGCTGCAGACAGTCAAAAAGGTGTTTTCGCCTCCGCTGGTGGCCTTTCTCATTGGCCTGGCGTTGATTATGGCCGACATTAAGCTGCCTGAATTCCTTCACGTATCTTTCCAGTACGTAGGAAATCTGGCGACGCCGCTGTCCCTTATCGTCATCGGCATTGAAATGAGTTCGCTGCCGCTGTGCAGCGTACAGTGGGACCGCGACTTGATAGGGGCTCTGACGGGGCGGTTTATCGTTTGCCCGCTGTGCGTATTAGCCTTGCTTCCCTTTGTGTCTGTTACACCGATGTCGGCTCAGGTGTTTACAATGCAGGCCAGTATGCCGGCCATGACGCAGATGACCGTCGTCGCCAAGGCGGTTGGAGCTGATGTGAAGTATGCTACGGAGATCAGCTTTATCACGGTAGTATTGGGGCTTATCGTGATTCCGTCGTATATGTTCTTGATTCAGTACGTTCTATAAATTTATAGGAAATAGGTGTATATATGTCTTTCATAAATCAGTTTGCACAAAGCGTGCAGAAATATGGTCCGCAAGCTTTTTCTTTAAATTACCGCATTGCCGACGACCCGGAGCTGTCGGGCGAAGAATATCATGCCTGCGCGGCCTATGTCGAAGCCTGCCGTGCCCTGGGCATGGAGGTGACGGAGCAGTTTGCCGGTTTGCCGACGGCGTTTAAGGCGACGGTACGGAAGGTTTCCAACCCGGTTTTGAAAGTGGCTCTTCTGGCCGAATATGACGCCCTGCCGGAAATCGGGCACGGATGCGGCCACTCGGCAAACGGTGCTATGAGCTTTCTGACGGCGGCCGCTTTTTTGGATATGGCCGATCTTCCCGTGCAGGTTGATCTCATCGGTACGCCAGACGAAGAGCTGCGGGGCGGCAAGGTCGCCATGTGCGAGCAGGGAATCTTTCATGACTATGATTTAGCGATGATGACGCATGTCATGCCCGATAAGACGATGGCCAACTCACATTTCTTGGCTCTTAGCGATTATCGCGTCGCTTTTCATGGGCAAACGGCTCATGCGGCGAGCAGCCCGTGGAATGGCCGCAACGCCCTGAACGGCGCGATGCTGGCAATTCACGCTATCGACATGCTGCGCCAGCACGTACGGCCGGAAGCGCGGATTGGCGTCTATCTCGTCAACGGCGGCACGGCGTCGAACGTCGTGCCGGACTATGCAGAGCTTGAATGCTGCGTTCGTCACAGCGATCGGCCGTATTTAAACGAAGTCATTGCTAAAATCATGAAATGCTTCGAAGGGGCGGCCATTGCGACAGAAACGACGTATGAAGTGACGCAGATGGGATATGAATTTGACAATATGGTTTGGAATGAAGCGGCGACGGAAGTATCGCGGTCGGTGCTGCGTGAAATGGGCATTCCCTTTACCGATACGGAAGAGTGCCAGAGCTCGGACATCGGCAATATCAGCCATCAATGTCCGGCCCTTCATCTGTGCCTGGCCATGGGAGATACGTATTATCCGGAACATTCCGTACAAATTGCCGACGCCGTAAAAAATAAAGCTATCGAGCCGGTTATCGCCCAGGGGGCGGAAATTATGGGCCGCATCGTATTTAAGCTCTTGGAAAATGAAGGATTGCGCCGGGCCGTGCAAGAAGACTTTAAAAAGCATACTCTGTAACATCGTCCGTTACCAGGACATAAAAAATACTGTGCAGCTGGAGCTGCACAGTATTTTTTATGTTGGAGTATGTTTTTAGAATACGCCTTGAGCGAGCATTGCGTCGGCAACGCGTTCGAAACCAGCGATGTTGGCGCCGGCGACGAGGTTGTAGCCTAAGCCGTTGCGAGCTGCTGCGTCTTTGCAGTTGTTGTAAATCGTATTCATGATCTGGTGGAGACGTGCGTCAACTTCTTCAGCCGTCCAAACGAGACGTTCACTGTTCTGGCTCATTTCAAGGGCCGATACGGCTACGCCGCCGGCGTTAACAGCCTTGGACGGAGCTACGATCATATCTTTCTGTTCCAGTAAGTATTTCAGTGCGTCATTCGTCGTAGGCATGTTGGCGACTTCGATGTAGTAGCGAACCTTGTTGGCTGCGATCTGTTTTGCCTGTTCCATATGGACGTCGTTCTGCATAGCAGACGGCATAACGATGTCGACTTTTCTGCCCCACGGTTTTTCGCCCGGGAAGAATTCTACGCCGAATTTATCTGCATAATCCTGTACGCGGTTGCGGCCGCTGTTGCGCATTTCTAACAAGTAATCGATCTTTTCTTCCGTAGCAACGCCATCGGGATCGTAGATGTATCCGTCAGGACCGGACAACGTAACGACTTTAGCACCCAATTCCGTAGCTTTTTTGCAGATGCCCCAGGTTACGTTGCCGAAGCCGGCAGCGGCAATGGTCTTGCCTTTGATATCCTGTCCGTCGTCTTTCAGGACGTTTTCCAAGAAGTATACGGCGCCGTAGCCTGTTGCTTCCGGACGAATGAGGGAGCCGCCGAAGCTGAAGCCCTTGCCCGTCAATACGCCGTTTTCAAATGCGCCTTTCAAGCGGCGGTATTCGCCGAAGAGGTAGCCGATTTCACGGCCGCCAACGCCCATATCGCCGGCCGGAACGTCGATGTCGGGACCAATGTAGCGATAGAGGCCCTGCATGAAGCTCTGGCAGAAGCGCATGATTTCTGCGTCGGATTTGCCTGTCGGGTCGAAGTCTGCGCCGCCTTTTGCGCCGCCGATCGGGAGGCCCGTCAAAGCATTTTTGAAAATCTGTTCGAAGCCCAGGAATTTAATGATGCCGGGATATACGTTTTTCTGGAAGCGGAGACCGCCTTTGTACGGCCCGATTGCGCCGTTAAACTGGAAGCGATAGCCCGTGTTCGTATGATAGTTGCCGGCATCGTCCTGCCATACGACGCGGAAGGTGAATTGTCTTTCCGGTACGACCAAGCGGTTCAGCAAGTCAAATTTTTCATATTCCGGATGTTTTTCTACAACCGGTTCCAGAGACGACAATACTTCTTCTACGGTCTGGACGAATTCCGGTTCGTTAGCATATTTCGTACGTACGCCTTCGATAACTGATTCAAGATATTTGTTCATGAAAATCACCTCATCTAAGAATTTAGTATCCCACAAATCGTCTTTCTATGGTCTTATCATAGCATGTTTTTTGTCGTTTGAAAACATCGTAATATGAAAATGAGTTTCTGTTTTTGAAAATTTGAGAGTAAATTTTAAGTATTACCATTAAATATAGTAAGAATCGATTTAAAACACCGCATAATTTAAACACATAGGCAAATGCATTCCTAATAATTATTTGAATTATAATAAAAACGCAACTATAAAAAAGAGCTATATATATTTTGAATTAGCATAGATAATTATGGGAAAACGGCGCATTAATAATACTATATTATAGTAATCTTTTGGTTAAAAGCTTATGTAGAACGCTCTCGCTGCCTTTTATAGTCGATGAACTGTGATTTTCTGTACTTATCCCTAGTCACATGCCATAAGATAGTGTACAATAGAAAGAAATTAAGACTATACGTTGTATACCATATCATGAAGAAAAGGGGATTTATGTCTTATGGAAACGTGTGAAAAATATTCTCCGGAATACTTGCGGTATCTGGAATTACTGTCCAAGGAATATAAAACGCAGGCCGAAACATTTACGGAAATCATCAATTTGCAGGCTATCGTCAACTTGCCGAAGGGGACGGAACATTTTATGAGCGACCTTCACGGCGAATATGAAGCGTTTTATCATATCTTAAACAACTGCTCCGGCGTCATTCGGGAAAAGGTCGAAATGATATTCGCCAACTCTATGACGGCAGAGGAGCGGGACGATTTATTGACGCTGATTTATTATCCTAAGGAAAAGCTGGATATGCTGCAGCGGGAAAAAGCAATTACCGATCAGTGGGCGAAAAAGACGCTGAGCCATCTGATTCGCCTGGTCAAGCTGCTGTCGTCGAAATATACGCGGTCTAAAGTGCGTAAGGCTATGCCTAAGGTGTTCCGCTTCGTCATTGACGAACTGCTCCATGCCCAGCCGGACGAAGATAAAAACCGCCGGGCATATCACATGAAAATATTGAATACGATTTTAGAAACGGGCAGCACGCGGCAGTTTATTTACGCCCTGACGGATTTGATCAAGCGGCTGGCCGTAGACCACCTGCACATTATCGGCGACATTTACGACCGCGGGCCCCATGCCGACAAGATCATGGACTATCTTATGCATCATCATTCCCTCGACATCCAGTGGGGGAATCACGATATCCTGTGGATGGGGGCGGCCGCCGGCAGCGAGGCCTGCATTGCCAATGCGCTGCGAAATAATATCCGCTATCATAATATGGAAATATTGGAAAGCGGTTACGGCATCAGCCTCCGCCCTCTGGCTATTTTCGCGTTGGATACCTATAAAAAAGACGACGGCATCGAGCCGATGGTCAAGGCGATTAACGTCATTTTGAGCAAGCTGGAAGGACAAGTCATCATCCGCCATCCGGAATACAACATGGACGACCGCCTGATGTTCCATAAAATTGACTGGAAGCAGGGGACGATTACGCTGGACGGCCAGACCTATGAGCTGACGACGACGGATTTTCCGACAGTCGATCCGCAGGATCCTTATAAATTGTCGCCGGAAGAACACCGCATCATGGCGGCTATTCAATCGGAATTCCTGGAAAGCGAACGGCTGCAGCGTCATATCCGTTTCTTATACAGTCACGGCTCGCTGTACCGCAGCTATAATAACAACCTTTTATTCCACGGCGGCGTTCCCCTCAATAAAGACGGCAGCTTTAAAGAAATTTATCTCAACGGCAAGCCGTATAAGGGAAAGGCCTTCATGGATATGGTCGATTTTATTGCCCGTCAGGCCTATGACAAGAGGGATACGAACAGTCTGGACTATATGTGGTACATGTGGTGCGGCATAGATTCCCCCGTATCGGGCCGGATTGTCAAGACCTTTGAACGGAGCTATATCGTCGATCAGTCGACGTGGAAAGAACCGCAGAATGATTATTACCACCTCAACCGGGATCGGGATGAGTGCATAAAAATCCTCCATGAATTTGGCATCGACTCTCCCCAGGGCCATATCATCAACGGCCATACGCCGGTTAAGGTCAAAAAAGGGGAAAGCCCGATTCGCGCGGAAGGGAAGGAAATCTGCATAGACGGCGGTTTCTGCAAGGCGTACCAGGGATCGACGGGCATTGCCGGCTACACCTTGATTTTCAATTCTCACGGTATCCGCATCAAAGCCCATTATCCCTTTAAGGATGTAACGCAGGTATTGATGAACAATGCCGATATCGATTCGGAATCGACGCAGGTCGAATTGGAGCCGAAGCGCGTTATGATCGGAGACACGGACAACGGCAAAAAGCTGCTGCAGATGATTGACGATTTGAAAGCGCTGCTGCATGCGTATCGCCAGGGAATTATCCTGGAACGGCCTGAGGAAAAAGAAATATAACCAGTAACAAGGGCGTAAGAGGAGACAGGCGTCAGGTCTGTTTCCTCTTTTTGCATATCGTACGTTTTTGATATAGATGTTGCATATTTTGCACATGCAGAGTATGCGGAAATGTGATGCCCTTATGATATAATATGATAACGCTGAAAACAGCGCGGTATGTGACGCTGTTTTTTGCGGATTCCATAAAAGGAGGGTCACATGAACAAAGATATTTACGAACGTATTCAAGAACAATCGCGCCAAATGATCATGCCGTTTCAACAATTCTTCAAGCAGGAAGCGTCCAGCGGCATCGTTCTTCTCACCTTTGCCGTCATGGCAATGGGTCTTGCCAATTCTCCGTGGGCAGCCGCCTATGAAGAAATCCTGCATTGGAAGCTGTCCGTCGGGATGGGGGATTTCCAACTGTCCATGTCGCTGCTTCACTGGATTAACGACGGGCTGATGGCTGTGTTTTTCTTCGTTATCGGCATGGAAATCAAGCGGGAATTTTTATTCGGCGAACTGAAATCGCCGTCGTCTACGCTTCTTCCCATTGCGGCGGCCGTTGGCGGCATGGTCATGCCGGCGCTGTTATATACGGCTTTTAACATTGGAAAGCCGACAATTTCCGGCTGGGGCGTGTCTATGGCTACAGATATTGCCTTTTCCTTAGGTGTACTGGCCTTTGCCGCTCCGCGGGCACCGCGGGCTGTCGTCGTGTTTTTGACGGCCTTGGCTATTGTCGATGACTTGGGCGGCATTTTAGTCATCGCTCTGTTTTATTCGTCCGATTTGCACGGGCCATCCCTATTGGCCGGAGCCGTCGTTTTGCTTGTGCTGTTTTGGCTGTCGCGGCGCAACGTTCAGTCGGTCCTTTTGTACCTGATAGGGGGAGGTCTGCTGTGGTATGCGTTTTTGCAGGGCGGAATTCATCCGACGATTGCCGGTGTCCTTTTGGGCTTTTCCATTCCGGCCGGAACGGAAGAAACGCACGGCAAGAGCCTGCTTAGAAAGCTGGAGCATAGGCTGACGCCGTGGTCGGCGTTTTTCGTCATGCCCGTATTTGCCTTGAGCAACGCCGGCATCGCCATAGACGGCGGCAGTGTAGGAAACTTGCTGACGCCTGTCGGCCTGGGTATTATGGCCGGGCTGTTTTTCGGCAAGCCCCTAGGGATTTTCTTATCCGTATACGGTCTGATTCGCTTTCGCATTGCAGCCTTGCCGGCCGGTGTCCGGACGACCCACTTTTTAGGAGCCGGCATGCTGGGCGGCATCGGCTTCACCATGTCCCTGTTTATCGCCGCACTGGCCTTTACGGACGGACAGGTGCTGATGACGGCTAAAACTGCCATTGTAGCCGCGTCTGTGTTGTCCGGTCTGGCGGGGACGGCTATGTTTAAATGGCTTCAGCGCGGGACGTCGTAAAACGAAGAAGGCTGCGCGAGGTTTCAGGCTTTTGTTGACGGACGCATGTCGGATGAGTATAATTAGTACGGTAAAGATACTTTTTGCATATCCATAAATATAACGGTAAAAGGAGCGGGTTCGATGAATATTATTGATGAATTGTCTTGGCGCGGCGCCGTAAATCAGATGACCGACGAAGAAGGCTTGCGCAAGCTGACGGAAGAAAAGAGCGTGTCCTTGTACTGCGGCGTAGACCCGACGGGAGACAGCATGCATATCGGCCATTTAATTCCCTTTATGATGCTGAAGCGCTTTGCCTTGGCAGGTCATCATCCCTATGTCGTCATCGGCGGCGGCACAGGCGTTATCGGCGATCCGAGCGGCCGCAAGACGGAACGGCAGCTGCAGACGATTGAAAAAATCCATGAAAACGCAGAAAAATTAAAAGCCCAGTTTATTCATTTGTTCGGCGAAAGCTCAAATATTTCTTTCGTAAACAACTACGATTGGCTGAGCAAAATCGATTTGCTGAATTTCCTCCGCGATTACGGCAAGCTGTTCAGCGTCAATACGATGCTGGCGAAGGAAGTTGTCGCAAGCCGTCTGGAAGCGGGCATTTCCTTTACGGAATTTTCCTACCAGATACTGCAGTCTATCGACTTTGAGCATCTCTTCACGCACAACGACGTCCAGCTTCAGATCGGCGGTGCCGATCAGTGGGGCAATATTACGGCCGGCATCGATACGATTCATAAGATGCACGGCAGCGACGCCCGAGCCTACGGCCTGACGATTCCCCTCATGCTGAAGTCGGACGGCACGAAGTTCGGCAAGACCGCCGGCGGAGCCGTATGGCTGGATCCGGAAAAGACATCTCCTTTTGAATTCTATCAGTTCTGGCTGAATCAGGACGACGCCGATGTCGTCAAATATTTGAAATACTTCACCTTCCTCAGCAAGGAAGAAATCGACGCGTTGGAAGAAGCCGTCAAGACGGAACCGGAAAAACGTCTGGCTCAGCGCCGTTTGGCGGAAGAAGTAACGACCTTCGTCCACAGCCCTGAAGCGCTGAAGGAAGCGCAGAATATTACGGAAGCCCTCTATCACGGCAGCATTGCCGATTTGACGGAGCACGAACTGACCCAGGCCTTTGGCAAGATGCCGACAGTCGACGTATCGAACGAAGAAAAGGACGTCGTAAACTGGCTTGTCGATTCGACGATTTACAAATCCAAGCGTCAGGCCCGCGAAGATATTACGAACGGCGCCGTGACGATCAACGGCGTAAAGGTCCAGGCTCTCGACGAAATCGTCCTGCCTCATAAAAATTCAAACGGCAAATACGTTATCGTGCGCAAGGGCAAAAAGAATTACACGCTGGCGCGTATTCAGAAATAAGAAAAAATAAATATTGACGGAAGCAGAAACGTGTGCTATAATAACTCATTGCAAAATGTTCAATTGATGATATTATGAGGTACATGGAGGAAGCGCTTCCGGTGAACAAAAATTAAGCAAGGTTCAAGTTTTATTACGGAGCCTTGCTTTTTTGTCGCTTTTGAAGATGCCTTTACGACGCGATTATATCATGGTTTACTTTTTATAAGGGGTGAAGAATCAGCATGTTCAAACCTGTACAAGTAGGGAAAAGAACTCGATACACGTATGCTAAGATTAACGAGGTCTTAAAAATGCCTCATTTGTTGGATTTGCAGAACAAATCTTATGAATGGTTCTTAGAAAAAGGGCTGAAAGATATTTTTCAAGATATTTCGCCCATCGAAGATGCATCGGGCAACTTGTCTTTATCCTTTGAAGATTTCAAACTGGGGGAACCTAAGTATGACATCCGGGAATGTAAGGAACGAGACACGACATATGCCGCGCCGCTTCGGGTTCAGATCCGTCTTGTCAATCATGAAACAGGGGAAATTAAAGACCAGGAAGTATTCATGGGGGATTTTCCGCTGATTACAGATACAGGTACATTTATTATCAATGGGGCAGAACGCGTTATCGTCAGCCAGCTCGTGCGCTCGCCGGGCGTATATTACGGCTGCGAACGCGATCCGATGGGCACCATGTTGTATAACTCTACGGTCATTCCGAACCGCGGCGCCTGGATTGAATTGGAAACGGACGTGAACGGTATCGTGTATGCCCGTATAGACCGCAACCGCAAAATCCCCGTCACGGTGCTGATCCGCGCCCTGGGCTGGTCTTCCAATGCAGAAATCCTCGACTTGTTCTTCGATGATAAGCGGCTCAAGGATACCTTTGAAAAAGATACGACGGAAAACCAGGATGAAGCCCTCGTAGAAATCTATAAAAAACTCCGCCCCGGTGAACCGCCGACAGTAGAAAGCGCCCGCAATTTGTTCGAAGGGCTGTTTTTCGACTCCCGCCGGTACGATATGGCCCGCGTCGGCCGCCATAAAGCCGGCAAAAAGCCGGGCTGGGGAACGCCGGTTATTCGGCTTGACGCTCCACGAGCCGATCGTTCATCCCGAAACGGGTGAAGTGATCGTCGACGCTCATACGGAAATCGGCGCAGCTGAAGTAAACAAAATTAAAGAAAGCGGCGTATTCGCCGGCGAAGGGCTCGTAGAAGCCTTCGTAGAAAAAATTGACGGGTCTGTATATAAGATTATCTGCAATAACAGCAATCTGCCGTACGATCACCGCACGATTACCCGCGAAGATATTATCGCCAACATAGATTACCTGCTGAACCTCATGGACGGCTTCGGCACCGTCGACGACATCGACCATTTGGGCAACCGCCGCCTCCGCTGCGTCGGCGAACTGCTCCAGAACCAGTTCCGCATCGGCCTGACCCGTATGGAACGCGTCGTCCGCGAACGCATGACGATTCAGGACGCCGAAAGCATTACGCCTCAGGTCCTGATCAATATCCGTCCTGTCGTTGCAGCGATTAAAGAATTCTTCGGTTCCAGCCAGTTGTCCCAGTTCATGGACCAGACGAACCCGCTGGCTGAAATCACGCATAAACGCCGTCTCAGCGCCTTGGGCCCCGGCGGCTTGTCCCGTGAACGGGCAGGGTTTGAAGTCCGCGACGTTCATCACTCCCACTACGGCCGCATGTGCCCTGTAGAAACGCCTGAAGGTCCGAACATCGGCCTGATTTCTTCGCTGGCCTGCTTCGGCAAGGTAAATGAATTCGGCTTTATTGAAGCGCCGTACCGCCGCGTCGATAAGGAAACCCATGTCGTTACAAACGACGTTTGGTATATCACGGCAGATGAAGAAGAACAGTATATCATCGCCCAGGCTAACGAACCGCTGACCGAAGACGGTCATTTTGTACACAGCCGCGTCGCTTGCCGTCACGGTGAAGATACGCGTGAATTCCCGGCCGACCGCGTCGATTTCATGGACGTATCGCCTAAGGAAGTTGTTTCCGTCGGTACATCCATGATTCCGTTCCTGGAAAACGACGACGCCAACCGCGCGCTCATGGGCGCGAACATGCAGCGTCAGGCCGTGCCGCTCCTCCGCACGCAGGCTCCGCTCGTCGGTACGGGCATGGAATACAAGGCTGCCTGTGACTCGGGCGTATGCGTACTAGCTAAGCACGACGGCGTCGTATGCCGCGTAACTGGCGATGAAATTAAAGTAAGAACCGATTCCGGCTCTATTGATACATACCGCTTGATTAAATTCGTCCGTTCCAACCAGAGCACCTGCATTAACCAGCGTCCCTTGGTATACAAGAACGAACGCGTTACGGAAGGCCAGGTATTGGCCGACGGCATGGCTACGGACGGCGGCGAATTGGCATTGGGCTACAACATCCTCGTAGCGTACATGCCTTGGGAAGGCTATAACTACGAAGACGCCGTTCTCCTCAGCGAAGAATTGCCGAAGAACGACTTATATACGTCTATCCATATTGAAGAATACGAATGCGATGCCCGCGATACGAAGCTGGGCTCTGAAGAAATTACCCGCGAAATTCCGAACGTCAGCGAAGACAGCACGAAAAACCTCGACGAAAACGGCATCATCATGATCGGCGCCGACGTATTCCCCGGCGACGTCCTCGTCGGTAAGGTCACGCCGAAAGGCGAAACGGAGCTGACGCCGGAAGAACGCCTCCTGCGCGCTATTTTCGGCGACAAGGAACGGGAAGTCCGCGATACGTCGCTGCGCGTGCCTCACGGCGAATCGGGCAAGGTCGTCAACGTCCGCATTTTCTCCCGCGAAAACAATGATGAACTGCCGCCGGGCGTCAACCGCCTCGTCCGCGTATACATTGCACAGAAGCGCAAGATTCACGAAGGCGACAAGATGGCTGGCCGTCACGGAAACAAGGGTGTCGTATCCCGCGTAATGCGCCAGGAAGACATGCCGTTCCTTCCCGACGGCACGCCTGTTCAGATCGTGCTGAATCCCTTGGGCGTACCGTCTCGTATGAACATCGGTCAGATTTTGGAAACCCACCTTGGCTGGGCTATGCACGAACTGGGCGTTCAGATCAAAAAGATGAACCCGAATTTGGAAGCGAAGCTGCGCGAAGCCGGTTACGATTTTGATACGTACGGCATGCCGCAGCCCGATAAGGCCGGCATTCACATTGCGACGCCGGTATTTGACGGCGCGCAGGCTGAAGACGTATTCGAATCCCTGCGCATCGCCGGGTTGCCGGAAGACGGCAAATCCGTCCTGTACGACGGCCGTACGGGCGAACCGATGGACCGCCGCGTAACCGTCGGTTACACGTACTTCCTCAAGCTGCATCATCTGGTCGACGATAAGATCCACGCTCGTTCGACTGGCCCGTACTCCCTGGTTACGCAGCAGCCTCTGGGCGGTAAAGCTCAGTTCGGCGGCCAGCGTTTCGGCGAAATGGAAGTTTGGGCTTTGGAAGCATACGGCGCGGCATACACGCTGCAGGAAATGCTGACAGTCAAGTCTGACGATGTCGTCGGCCGTGTCAAAGCGTATGAAAAAATTGTTAAAGGCGAAAATATTCCTGAACCGGGCGTTCCTGAATCCTTCAAGGTATTGCTTAAAGAATTGCAGGCTATCGGCTTAGATGTCCAGATTCTCAATGAAGACGGCGAAGAAGTTGTCATCAAGGAACTGGATGACGAAGACGATGTAGAACCGGAACAGACAGATGAACTCCGCCGCGTTATGGAAGGCGAAGGCATGGACAGCCCGTCGGCGCCCCTGGCTGATGAAGCCGGAGACGGCGAACCGGCAGAAGAACCGGTTGCCAACGGCGATGAAGATGATATTATGAGCGCCATGAGCCTCGACGCCGTTGCCGAAGCGGAACATCTGAACGACGATACTATTAACGAAGATGAAGACTAATAGAAGGGAGCGGTATTAGTGCTAGACGTGAACGAATTTGATTCCATGCGGATTGGACTGGCTTCTCCGGAAAAGATCCTTGAATGGTCGCACGGCGAAGTAAAGAAACCGGAAACGATCAATTACCGTACATTGAAACCGGAACGGGACGGTTTATTCTGCGAACGCATTTTCGGGCCTACGAAAGACTGGGAATGCCATTGCGGAAAATACAAACGCATTCGCTATAAAGGCGTTGTCTGCGACCGCTGCGGCGTTGAAGTAACGCGAGCGAAGGTTCGCCGCGAACGGATGGGCCATATCAAACTGGCTACGCCTGTATCTCATATTTGGTATTTTAAAGGAATTCCCAGCCGGATGGGCCTGATTCTCGACATTTCGCCCCGTTCGCTGGAAAAGGTATTGTATTTTGCCTCGTATATCGTCCTGGACCCGGGCGATACGCCGCTGACGAAGCAGCAGCTCCTGACGGAAACGGAATACCGCCAGTATCTCGATATGTACGGCGATAAATTCCGCGTCGGCATGGGCGCGGCAGCCGTTAAGGAATTACTCCAGGGACTGGACTTGGAAAAACTCAATAAAGAACTGCGCGACGAGCTGCGCGATTCTTCCGGCCAGCGCCGGGTCCGGGCGATCCGCCGCCTGGAAGTCGTCGAAGCCTTCCGCCATTCCGGCAACAAACCGGAATGGATGGTCATGGACGTGATTCCCGTCATTCCTCCGGAACTGCGCCCGATGGTACAGCTCGACGGCGGCCGCTTTGCCACGTCGGACTTGAACGACCTGTACCGCCGCGTCATTAACCGAAATAATCGCCTGAGCCGGCTGCTGGAATTAGGCGCTCCCGACATCATTGTCCGCAATGAAAAGCGCATGCTTCAGGAAGCTGTCGACGCCCTGATCGACAACGGCCGCCGCGGCCGCCCTGTCACCGGGCCGGGCAACCGTCCTCTTAAATCCTTGTCGGATATGCTCAAGGGGAAACAAGGCCGCTTCCGTCAGAATCTGTTAGGTAAGCGTGTCGACTATTCCGGCCGTTCCGTTATCGTCGTCGGACCAGAGCTGAAAATGCATCAGTGTGGTCTGCCGAAAGAAATGGCTTTGGAATTGTTCAAGCCCTTCGTCATGAAAAAGCTCGTAGAAAAAGGTATTGCTACGAACATTAAAAACGCTAAGAAAAAGGTTGAACGCGTCAGCCCGGAAGTGTGGGACGTGTTGGAAGACGTTATTCAGGAACATCCGGTACTCTTGAACCGCGCCCCGACGCTGCACCGTTTAGGTATTCAGGCCTTCGAACCGATTCTTTGGGAAGGCCGGGCCATTAAGCTGCATCCTCTGGTCTGCACCGCCTTCAACGCCGACTTCGACGGCGACCAGATGGCCTGCCATCTGCCCTTGTCCGTAGAAGCCCAGGCTGAAGCGAGAACGCTCATGCTTTCGGCACACAACATTTTGGCGCCGAAGGACGGCAAGCCTGTTGCCGTACCGACGCAGGATATGGTGCTTGGTGCTTATTACCTGACCCTTGTTAAACCGGGAGCCTTGGGCGAAGGCAAGATGTTCTCTAATTACGATGAAGTCATGCTGGCGTATGATGCCAAGGCTATCGATATCGAAGCGGTCATCAAGGTCCGCATTCCCGGCCACGGTATTATCGAAACGACGGCGGGCAAGCTGCTGTACAACTATCAGGTGTACGAACCACTCCGCTTGTATCATACGGACAAGGTCATGGTATTTACCAATCCCGAAGATACGAAGTTTGCCTATGAAAACGGCATCATCGATTCGACGCATCTCGTAAAGATTAAAGATGAAAACGGCCATATTTTAGACTATGGTTTCTCCCAGCTGAAGGAAGCCTTCGGCGTAGACCTCTTGGCAATTCGTCCGCTGCCGGCTAATAAGGTAGATAAAGAAGCGGTAGCCGCCTTCAAAGAAGGAAAAGAATTTGTCGACGTCAACTGCCTTGGCGTACTGATGAATAAGAAGGAAATCGGCAAGCTTGTCGACGCCTGCTTCCATCTCGTAGGCAATACGAAGACAGCGGCCCTCCTTGACCGCATCAAGGCTATCGGCTATCATTACGCGCGGCAGGCCGGCATGTCCATCGCTATTTCGGACATTCAGATTCCTGCTGAAAAATGGGATATTCTCAACGAAGCCGATAAGAAGGTTCAAAATGTTACGAAAATGTACCTCCGCGGCTTGATTACTGAAGACGAACGGTACCGCAAGACCTGCTCCATTTGGGAAAAGGCGACGGACGATGTGACGGAAGCCATGATGGATAACATGGACCCGTTCAACTCCATCTTTATGATGGCTGACTCCGGCGCCCGCGGCAACAAGCAGCAGATTCGTCAGGTTGCCGGCATGCGCGGCTTGATGGCTGACCCGTCCGGCCGTATCATCGACTTGCCGATCAAGGCGAACTTCCGCGAAGGCCTGTCCGTATTGGATTACTTTACGTCGAGCCACGGCGCCCGTAAGGGCTTGGCCGACACTGCTCTGCGTACGGCCGACTCGGGTTACCTGACCCGCCGTCTCGTCGACGTATCGCAGGACGTCATCGTTCGCGAAGACGACTGCGACGTATTCGGCATCGACCTCGTCCGCGAACGGGCCCGTCTGGCCAGCTCGTGCCGTCAGGCCGTCAACCTCCTGCGGGAAAAACTGATTGGCCGCGTCTTGGCAAAACCGGCGATGGATCCGGAAACAGCAGACGTCGTGTTTGAAGAAGGCCATTTGCTGACGACGGACGATATGGACACAGTCATCGAGCATAAACTGCCGAAGCTGTATCTCCAGGGCAGCCAGATGGATATAAACGACGATATGAACCATACGAACTTAGTCGAAGTCGTTACGCTAGGAGCTCCGGAAGAAGGTTTCCGCGCGGCGCTTCGCAAATCTATGGTCGATAATATGCTTGGCAAGACGGTTGAAACGGCAGTTATTGATTCCAACGGCATGGAAATCTGCCCGGCCGGTACGGCGCTGACCGAAGATGCTATCGAACGCATCCTTTCCAGCGACGTAACGGAAGTAAAGGTACGCAATAACGATATCCGAGGCGTAGAAGTTACGGCTATCGTCGAAGGCGACGGCGTCATCGAACCGCTGGAAGAACGAATCGAAGGCCGTACGGCGGCGGAAACCCTGGTCAATCCGAATACGGGCGAAGTCATCGTTCCGATTAATGAAGAAATCATGGCCGACCAGGCGAAAGAAATCGCTAAATATTATGATAAAGTCCGGATTCGCTCCGTCCTTACCTGCCACAGCCGCTACGGCGTCTGCGCTAAGTGCTACGGCCGCGACTTGGGAACCGGCAGCAAGGTAAATGTCGGCGAATCGGTCGGCACTATCGCGGCCCAGTCCATCGGCGAACCCGGCACGCAGCTGACGATGCGTACGTTCCACACAGGCGGCGTTGCGTCGGCAGGGGATATTACCCAGGGTCTTCCCCGTGTCGAAGAATTGTTTGAAGCCCGTAAGCCGAAGGGCAACGCTATCGTCACGGAAATCGACGGCGTCGTTTCCATTACGGAAAAAGAAGACCACCATGACATCAATATCGTTCACGTCGTAAATAAAGACGGCGAAGAACGCAGCTACACCATCCCGTACGGAGCTCACTTAGTCGTTCATGAAGGCGACGTCATCACGAAGGGCAGCCGTATTACGTCGGGTTCCATCAATCCTCACGACATCCTTCGCATTCTGGGTGTAGAAGCTACGCAGCGCTACCTCGTATACGAAGTGCAGAAGGTATATAAATCCCAGGGCGTTGGTATCAACGACAAACACATCGAAGTTATCGTGCGTCAGATGCTCCGCAAGATGAAGATTGAAGACGCCGGTGACGCCGATATGCTGCCGGGCGATTACGTCGACGTCAATATTTTCGAAGACACGAACCGCCGTATTCAGGCTGCAGGCGGCAAGCCGGCCATCGGCAAGCCGATGCTGCTCGGTATTACGAAAGCCGCGTTGGCGACGGAATCGTTCTTGTCGGCTGCGTCGTTCCAGGAAACGACCCGCGTATTGACGGATGCGGCTATCAAGGGCAAGATTGATCCCTTGCTCGGCTTGAAGGAAAACGTTATTATCGGCAAGCTGATTCCCGCCGGCACCGGCATGAGCCGGTACCGCAAGGTAAAGGTTGTCAAAACCGTACCGTCCATATCGTATGAAGATGAAGACGGCTCCGTCGTAGACTGCGACGACGTAACGGCGACAGCTCCCGAAGCGGGCCATTAAGCTCTGACGTTATAGCACTGTACAGAGACCTCTCGTAAGAGAGGTCTCTGTTTTTTACCTTGTAAGATACACCCGGATGAGTGTAATAAAAAATGTCTTAGTTACGCAGTTTTTACGAAAAACACATTGACATTCCTATGGGGGAATGCTACAATGTCTAAGTGTCGCGGCGAAGGTGCTGCGCGCAATTTGCAAGATGTAAGGAGTGATGTTTCGTGAGCTTGGAACTGGCGGGCAATGTCCGCAAGACCGTAGGGGCAAAGCAAACGCTTAAAGCAATGAAACGAAACGAAGTCACCCAGCTGTATGTTGCTAACGACTGTGACGAACAGGTCGTCGCGCCGCTTCTCGCGTATGCGGAGGAGGCAGGCATCGCCGTCGACCGTTCCAATACGATGGCAGAGCTCGGCATAGCCTGCCGCATTAAAGTCAAGGCAGCGGCCGTTGGAGTGTTGAAGTAACTTTGGTAATATCATCGTCAGATATTTTTCTGATGATGATTACATTATAAATCTAATTGTTTGGAGAGGAGGTGCCCACATGCCAACAATCAGCCAATTAGTTCGTAAGGGTCGTCAGGATTCTGTAACGAAATCCACGGCGCCGGCTTTGAAAAACTGCCCGCAGAAACGCGGCGTCTGCACTCGTGTATACACGGCTACGCCGAAAAAACCTAACTCTGCTCTGCGTAAAGTTGCCCGTGTTCGCTTGACGAACTCCATCGAAGTAACAGCTTATATTCCTGGCATTGGTCACAATTTACAGGAACACAGTGTAGTATTAATCAGAGGCGGTCGTGTTAAAGACCTTCCTGGTGTACGTTATCACATCATCCGCGGTGCCTTGGATACGGCTGGCGTTGCAAACCGTCAGCAGTCCCGTTCTAAATACGGCGCTAAAAAGGGTAAATAATCGTATTGCCTGATCAGATGAACCGATAACCTGCATATTATAAAGGAGGAATTAGACATGCCAAGAAAAGGCCCTGTGCCGAAGCGCGATGTGCTGCCGGATCCGGTGTACCATTCTAAATTGGTAACGCGCTTCATCAACAAAGTTATGTTGGACGGTAAAAAAGGCGTCGCTGAATCTATCGTATACGACGCATTCGACATTATCCGTTCTAAGATGAATAAAGATCCCTTAGAAGTTTTTGAACAGGCTCTCAACAATGTAATGCCTGTTTTGGAAGTTCGCGCTCGCCGTGTAGGCGGTGCCAACTACCAGGTTCCCGTTGAAGTACGCGCTGACCGCCGCCTGTCCCTCGGCATCCGCTGGACTGTCGGCTACGCTCGTAAACGCGGCGAACGTACGATGAAAGAAAAGCTTGCCGCTGAATTGATGGACGCTTTCAACAATACTGGCGCAGCTATCAAAAAGAAAGAAGATACCCACAAGATGGCAGAAGCCAACAAGGCCTTTGCTCATTATCGCTGGTAATTATTTAAGTTTTTTATTTGAGGAGTGGAAAAAATCGTGGCAAGAGAATTTCCCTTGGAAAAAACGAGAAATATTGGTATCATGGCCCACATCGATGCCGGTAAAACCACGACGACAGAACGTATCCTTTTCTACACCGGCCGCGTTCATAAAATCGGCGAAGTTCACGACGGCGCCGCAACGATGGACTGGATGGCGCAGGAACAGGAACGCGGCATTACGATCACTTCCGCTGCAACGACGGCTCATTGGAAAGGTCATCGTATCAACATCATCGATACCCCGGGGCACGTTGACTTTACAGTTGAAGTTGAACGTTCTCTTCGCGTTTTGGACGGCTCTGTTGCCGTATTTTCGGCTAAAGGCGGCGTAGAACCGCAGTCTGAAACGGTATGGCGTCAGGCTGAACATTACCATGTTCCCCGTATCGCTTTCATCAATAAGATGGATACGACGGGCGCTGATTTCCTGAACTGCGTTCAGATGATGAAGGACCGCCTTCAGGCTAACGCCGTAGCGATCCAGCTGCCGATTGGCTCTGAAGCGACGTTCAGCGGCATCATCGACCTCGTTACGATGAAAGCTGAAGTATATGACGATGCTCTCGGCAAGGAAATCGAAGTCGTTGATATTCCGGACGACATGAAAGACGAAGCTGAAGAATATCATCAGATCATGCTTGAAGCCGTCTGCGAAACGGACGATGAGCTCATGATGAAATACCTCGACGGTGAAGAAATCTCCATCGACGAAATCAAGGCAGCTATCCGCAACGCCGTTGTAAGCAACAAGATGTTCCCCGTACTTTGCGGCTCTGCTTACAAGAATAAGGGTATTCAGATGCTCCTCGACGCCGTTGTCGACTATATGCCGTCTCCGCTCGATATTCCGCCTGTTGCCGGTGTAAATCCCGATACAGGTGAAGACGACAGCCGTAAAGCTGACGACAAAGAACCGTTCTCTGCATTGGCCTTTAAGATCATGGCTGACCCCTTTGTCGGTAAATTAGCTTTCTTCCGTATTTATTCTGGTACGCTTCAGTCCGGCACGTACGTGTTCAACTCCACGAAAGGCAAGAAAGAACGCGTAGGCCGTATCCTGCGTATGCACGCAAACCATCGCGAAGAAGTACAGGAAGCATACTGCGGCGATATCGGCGCTATCGTCGGCTTGAAAGATACGACGACAGGCGATACGCTGTGCGATGAAAAACACCCCATCATCCTTGAAAAGATGGAATTCCCTGAACCGGTTATTTCTGTTGCCGTAGAACCGAAGACTAAGGCTGACCAGGAAAAAATGGGCATTGCATTGGCTCGTTTGGCTGAAGAAGATCCGACCTTCAAGGTTAAGACCGATGCCGAAACAGGTCAGACGATCATTTCCGGCATGGGCGAACTCCACTTGGATATTATCGTCGACCGTATGGCTCGTGAATTCAAGGTAGACTGCAACGTCGGCAAACCGCAGGTTGCTTACCGCGAAACGATTCGCAAGAGCGTCAAGCAGGAAGGCCGTTTCGTTCGTCAGTCCGGCGGCCGCGGTCAGTACGGCGACTGCTGGCTTGAACTTATTCCGCAGGAAGCCGGCGCAGGCTTTGAATTTGAAAACAAAGTTGTCGGCGGCGCAATTCCGAAAGAATATATCGGCTCTGTCGAAGCCGGCGTAAAAGAAGCTATGGAAACGGGCGTTTTGGCTGGTTTCCCTATGGTTGATATCAAGGTTATCGTATTCGACGGTTCCTATCATGATGTCGACTCTTCGGAAATGGCATTTAAGATTGCCGGCTCCATGGGCTTTAAAGAAGGCGCAAAGAAAGCCGATCCTGTTCTTCTCGAACCGTATGTTAAAGTCGAAGTCGTCGTCCCTGAAGAATACATGGGCGATGTCATCGGCGACTTGAACTCTCGTCGCGGCCGCGTTGACGGCATGGAAATGCGCGGCGGCGCTGAACATATCAACGGTTTCGTACCCTTGGCTGAAATGTTTGGCTATGCAACGGATTTGCGTTCTAAGACGCAGGGACGTGGCGTTTATACGATGACTTTCGATCACTACGAAGAAGTTCCTAAGAACGTAGCTGAAAAAGTCATTAATGACAAAGGCTAATATTTTAATTACATTGGAGGAACTGCAAAATGGCAAAAGAACATTACGAAAGAACCAAACCCCATGTTAACATCGGCACGATTGGTCACGTTGACCATGGCAAAACGACGTTGACGGCTGCTATTACGAAAG
>ENA-ORSJ01001008-ORSJ01001008.1-human-gut-metagenome-genome-assembly--contig:-NODE-1008-length-26595-cov-3.795064_pt1 | contig 26595 bp, 25 predicted proteins | sample MGYA00242191_ERZ509158 | MGnify/ENA primary metagenome ERZ509158 (study PRJEB26280, sample SAMEA2338623) | human gut metagenome | biome: human gut; feature: human-associated habitat; material: faeces...
TCCGCGTATGGTTAATGTTTTCACATTTTGTTGCCGATAAATTTAAAAAATTATCCTAACTTTGACGATTATGGGCAATATGTGTGCGGAAATGAAGGAAAAAATGACTTTTTGTGCGGGAATCGTCGTTGAAAATCCGGCAATACAAATTGAACAAGTTCTTTGTATTGCTCTCGACTTTCACTACATTTGCACGATTTTTCCAAAAGGGCATATATGAAATACAAGGACGAAGAAGACAAATGCTACGGCATAGCCGGAATGGCCATAGGGATGGCCGTATGCAACGGGGAAGATTTGCTATACCGCCTTGACATCGACGACGAGACGAACGGATACATCACCTTCACCTCCGATTACTATTACAACGGCAATCCGGCACTGCCTGCAAAAGAATCGTGGGAACTCACGCTACGGCATTACCAAATGACCGTAGGCATGCTTGTCGCCAATATGATGTGCCGTTCGATGAAAGACAAACGGCTGTCGTTACACAACGCTAAAAAATCGCTGTTCAAATCAATCGCGGAAGAAGGGAAACGTGTCTGCCAATTGGAAGAAGACGAAATCAGCCGCCTGTTCGAAGACACTTTCAACTATATGGAACGCGTGTTTACCGACAATTCCGTACGCACAATGGCAAAAGGATTGGCAACAAAGCTCCAAGAATTAAGAACCCTTACCAATCCTGAAATAAAAGAACTTCTCGGAATGATTAAAAATTAATCATTGAGACTTTCTATAAACGCTACCATCTTGATAGCCGCCTCGGCCGCCTCGGCACCCTTATTGCAAAGTTTCCCGCCGGCACGGTCAAGAGCCTGCTGCTCGTCGTCGGTGGTAAGAACCCCGAAAATCACAGGCACATCGCCCAACGTGTTGAGGTCGGTCACTCCCTGCGTGACGCTTTGACAAACATAGTCGAAATGCGGCGTACCGCCCTTAATCACGCAGCCTAAGACGATTACCGCGTCGACATCCGTATCGTTAATCATACACGCTGCCCCGAATGTAAGCTCGACACTGCCCGGCACGTGGCGCACTATTATGTTGCCTTTCGGGTAGCCTTCGCGCTTGAACACATCCAATGCCCCTTGCAGCAACGCTTCAGTAATATGGCTGTTCCATTCGGCCACCACGATACCGACTCTCAAATCTTCCACTTTAGGCAAAATCGCCGTTTTTTTGTTCTCCGCTCTCAATTCTGTCGACATAATCTATATTGATTTACTGTTATCTATCTGTCACAAAATTACGCATAAGACTCAACCCCTGCAAATGGCCGCACAAATTTATCAAAAACGAAACAAAGGTAACCACCCGCCCGAGGAAGTAACAGACTGGCTGCTAATCAGCCTTTTCTCCGTATGCGAGGTCGCCGGCATCGCCCAGACCGGGAACGATGTACTTATGTCCGTTTATGGCATCATCCACCGCAGCCACCCAAAGCGTAGTATCTTCCGGGAACTTGTTGCGTATATAGTCGATTGCCTGACGCGACGCTATCACAGAAACAAGATGCACCTTCGAAGGGTGCCCCTTAGTCAGCAACGCTTCGTAGGCTAATTCCATCGAAGAGCCTGTGGCAAGCATCGGGTCGCAGATTATCAAAGTCTTATCGTCGATACGCGGGGCTGCTATATACTCAATATGTATGCGGAAATCGTTGTCGCTGACATATTTGCGATAGGCCGAAACAAACGCATTCTCGGCATGGTCGAAAAAATCGTGCATTCCTTGGTGCAACGGCAGACCGGCACGCAGGATGGTGGCAAGTACCACCGTCTCGCCAAGCACCCGGCTCCGTGCCGTTCCAAGGCATGTCGTGGTATCCACCTCATTATATTCGAGAGTCTTTGAAATCTCGTAGGCCATTATCCCCCCTATCCGCTTGATATTTGTGCGGAAGCGCATCATGTCTTTCTGGATGTTCTCGTCTCTCAACTCCATCATATATTGATTGACGAGAGAGTTCTGTTCTGCAAAATTTATAACCTTCATATACTGGATTTTGATAATATTTCTTTTGTTTTTTCCCGGTCGGCGGCAAGTTGGGCCTTCAATTCGTCAAACGAACCCATCTTACGCTCGTCACGCAACCTGTCGACAAACTCTACGGCTATTTGCTGTCCATAAAGATTTCCCGAGAAACCGAAAATATTGACCTCTATACTGCGGCATCCGTTGTCGCCAAGAGTAGGACGGTTGCCTATATTAAGCATCCCTTGCTCTACCATCCCTCCCGGCAAATATACAACGACGGCATAAACACCGTTATGGGGAACTGCCAAATCCTGACCGACGGAAATATTTGCGGTAGGAAAACCTATTTTCCTTCCGTTCTCCAGCCCGCCGACCACCGTACCCGACAGTCTGTAACGTCTGCCCAGCATTTCAGCGGCCGACCGCACATCACCAACAGCGAGCCGGGAGCGTATCTCCGACGAACTTATTTTAACGCCTCCCGGATTGAATTCATTACATCTTACCACTTCCACGCCAACTTCTTTTCCGTACTTCACATAATCCTCAAAAGTATCGCTACGGCTGCTGCCGAATTTATTGTCATATCCGGTCAGCAACATACGGACGCTGTAATGACGGTGGATAAAATCCAAGAACTGCCCGGCAGTCATCCTCGACATATCTTCCGTGAAATCCAAGGCCACCACATAATCTATGCCCATGCTTTCGATTGCGGCCAGACGGTCGTCCAATCCCATCAGCAACTGCTGCCTGAAATCCTTCCTCACCACGCACAGCGGATGGCGCCTGAACGTTATTGCCACAGTGTTCAATCCTCTTTCCCTTGCTTTTGCGACAAGTTGCGACAAAACAAAGCGGTGTCCCCTATGCACACCGTCGAACACGCCTATGGTAGCTGCCACAGGCTCTTTTATCTGTCCGTCATTAAGCAATACAGGCATCTGCGGGTTTACAATTTAAATGCGTCCATAAACTCTGTTCCGGGAGCTACCAGACACGTACGGAAGCCTAATGACTCCGCAGCATCCAAATTTGTCCGGGAATCATCGAAAAAGACCGTTTCTTCCGGCTTTATATTGAATTTTCTGACAGCATTCTTGAAAATCTGCGGATCAGGCTTTGCGCAAAGTTCCTCGAAAGACACGCATATACCGTCGAAATAATCCTCCCTGCATAAACCGTCTTTCTCAAACTCATCCTTGATTTTGCTGCCGAACATTATCGGATTAGTATTCGACAGCATATATATCTTAAACCTTTTCCTTAATTCTTGCAATGCCCTCAACCGCGCGACCGGTATGCCGATAAGGAATTTATTGAAAGCCTCGTCCAATTCCGCATCCGTAACATTCTTTTTTATGCGGCCACGCATCTCTTTACGGAATTCTTCCGGCGAAATCTTCCCTTCCTCAAGCAAAAGGAACGGACCCGACTGGCAATAAAGCCCAAGCATCTCGTCAGCCCCTTCCATACCGAGCGATGTGAGCGCCTCCACACAGTTCTCACGGCGGATATCCATAATCACGCCGCCAAGATCAAACATCAGATTGCGTATACCGTCAAAATCAATCTTTTCCATTCTCATTCTTGCCTATAAAGAGTCATTACTGTCTTTTCCGCAAGATTATCCGCTGAAATATTCTTGTCTAAAACCATAGAACCGTTACCTGTGTCGGCAAGCGTCCATGAGCCTGACAATTCCTCGCAGGTCTTTTGGAATATGATTATCTGTCCGCTTACCAAATAAGAAAATGTTCCCGTCTCAACAGTTCCGTCGGAATGCACAAAGCCATAAGAGCCAGTTGCCGATGTCTTAAATTCCATTGTAACATCCACTGTTTCGAAATCCGTTACATTTGTTTCCAACTGTCCTTCCCACACAGTGTGCGACAACACGGGGAAACTATAATTCTCTACATTGTCATTGCCGTCACAAGCCACTGCAAAAAGCGACAAAAGCAATGACAAAGCATATAATCCGACATTCTTCAACATATAAGCTATAATTTGATTACCAGTTGCAAAGTTACAATAAATTCCACAATCCATTAAAATCATCCACACTCGGCTGACAGCAAAAAGAGAGATATGCCGGTTGCGGCATATCTCTCCATTATAGAGGTGAAAATGTTTGTCAAAGCACTTCTTCCACCGGAGTATATGGCAGATTCCACGCCTCTGCCACGCCTTTATATACGACTTTTCCGCCGACAATGTTCAAACCTTCGCACAACTCCGCACTTTCCTTGCAAGCCCGGCGCCATCCCTTATCAGCAAGCTGCAAAGCATACGGTATGGTAGCATTGGTCAAAGCAAAAGTCGATGTGCGGGCCACAGCACCCGGGATATTTGCGACAGCATAATGTACTATGCCGTCAACCTCATATACAGGATCCTGATGGGTCGTAGGATGAGATGTCTCGAAACATCCGCCTTGGTCGATTGCCACGTCTACCATCACCGAACCTTTCTTCATCAATTTCAACATGTCGCGGGTCACCAGTTTCGGAGCCTTTGCACCCGGAATAAGCACAGAACCAATGACAAGATCGGATTCAGCAAGTTCCTGACGGATATTATACTCATTGGAATAAAGCGTCTTCACGTTCTTCGGCATCACATCCGCAAGATAAGCAAGACGCGGCAAAGAGATGTCGGCTATCGTCACATCCGCACCAATACCGGCGGCAGTAATAGCGGCGGCTGTTCCTACCACACCTGCCCCGATTACAAACACTTTAGCCGGCTTGACACCCGGAACACCCCCGAGCAGCACACCTTTGCCGCCGTGCGGGCGTTCGAGGAAATACATACCCTCCTGCACAGACATTCTTCCAGCCACTTCCGACATAGGAGTAAGCAACGGCAAAGAGCGGTCGGCGCGGCGTACCGTCTCGTAAGCGAGACATACGGCACCGCTCTCAATCATAGCCTTAGTCAACGGCTCACTGCTTGCAAAATGCAAATAAGTGAACAATAGTTGATCTTTACGAACAAGTTTGTATTCCGGCTCGATAGGCTCTTTCACCTTGATTATCATCTCCGCCTTCGCATAGACTTCCTCGATTGTAGGTATCATCTGCGCGCCTACAGATACATAATCTTCGTCCGAGAATCCGCTGCCTTCACCGGCCGTCTTCTGCACAAGCACGGTATGTCCGTGTTTTACCAACTCGTGAACACCGGCAGGAGTCATCGCTACGCGGTTCTCATTGTTCTTGATTTCTTTTGGAATTCCAATTATCATAGTTTAAGATTTTAATATGGTGTTTATAATATGGTTTGTAAACTCTACTTTAGTAAAAACGCCGCTCCATACGAAAGCCACATAAGCACTAACAATATATACGTTATTTCTTTCCTGACCGGATAGCATTTGTATGCTAAAAATCCGCAGAGCACAATATATATCGGGAACAAATACGCAAGAAGCAGATAGTTCTCATGGGTATCATCCGCCATAAAGTCGAAATCAGTCATATATACCGGCCAAATCAGCACGGGAAGGATACTAACCGTAACTGTTAAAATCATCCACCACGGTACTTTAAGGCGTGAAGACGTTTCTTTTCGCTGGCTTGGAATGTGTTTTATCATATAATTGGAGTATTACCCTACAAATATACTCACTTTTCGTTTCCGCAAAAACAAAACGGCATTATTTTTAAAATTATTTTCATTTAGCGAGATTATGGCTTACTGCCATGATATTACGCATCAGCCCTGAATATTTCGCACGCTTGACGGCAGAGCCTTTGAACAGACGGCGGAAACCTTCCTCGGTGAGCCGGGAAAGAGAATCATACGACATTGCAAGGAATTCCGGCGAAGGCAAGAATTCCATTGTCTTTGACGGCCGGGCAAAGCGGTTGTGCGGACACGCTTTCTGGCATTCGTCGCATCCATAGACCCGGTTGCCTAACACGGCAGCCTTTTCCAACGTAAAATCCCCACGGTATTCGATTGTAATGCACGAAATGCAACGGCGTGCGTCCAATGCGCCATAATCTCCGGGCAAGGCTGCTGCCGGACAAGCGTCTACACAAAGGCGGCAATCTCCGCAGGATGCCCCGCACGGCTTGTCAGGCTCGACTTGCAAATCCGTGACAATCTCCCCAAGAAAGAAATACGAGCCCCTGCCTGGCAATATCAACTGATTGTTGCGCCCGACAAACCCGATGCCCGCCTGCTGGGCCCAATAACGCTCCCTTACCGGGGCTGTATCTACACAAACCCGGCACGAAGCGTCCCATCTCTCAGTAATAAATGCGGCGACATCACGCAATTTCGTCTTGACAACATCGTGATAATCCTTCCCATAGGCATAATAAGCAAATTGCGGGGCATCATCCGGCTGGAACTGTGACGGATAGTAATTAAGAGCAAATGAAATAACCGTCCGTGCGCCGTCGAGCAACAGACGAGGGTCATCGCGCACATCGGAATAGCGGTCCAGATAATCCATGCAAAAGTGCTTGCCCTCTGCTATCCACCGGCGATATTCACCGGCAGCGGCTGCATCGGCAGGAAGCGCCCCGGCAAATCCGCAAGCATCGAATCCGCACTCCGAAGCATATTCCCTAATCTCCTCCTTTATCCCGCACATAATCACATCGGGATTGGAAGGAAGCGGTAGCCCTCGTCACGCAGCCAGTCTATTGCCCGCGGCAAGGCATAACGCAGATTGCGCTCGGCTTTCAGCGAATCGTGGAACACGATTATCGAACCGTTGCGCACATAGCGCTTCACATTATCCAGCACCTGCTCGCCATTGCGCTTCTTGCTGTAGTCGCGCGTCACAAGGTCGTACATCACTATCCGCATATTGTCCTTAATCTCCGCCGCCTGTTTCCAACGGATAATGCCGTGCGGCGGACGGAACAACGGACTGTCGATAAGCGCGTGCGCCTCCTTTATGTCGGCGATATAACGCTTCCGCGGGACAATCGAGCCCTGAAGATGGTGCATAGTGTGGTTTCCCACACTATGCCCCCGCCTCTGTATTTCGTCGAGCAATTCAGGATGCCTCCTCACATTGTCGCCTACAAGAAAGAATGTAGCCTTTATCCCATAGCCGTCGAGCAAATCGAGCACCCACGGCGTGACCTCCGGAATAGGACCGTCGTCAAACGTAAGGAACACGGCTTTTTCCTTCATCGGTATCCTCCATACCGTTTCCGGAAAAAGCATCCGGTAAAGCAAGGGAGGCTGTTCGATAAACATAACCGCTTACGTTATTGAATGTCATCTTTAGGATAGCGCGCAATCAGACGGTTTATGTCAACTCCTTCCGCCTCAAGCTTAGCCACCATAGCCTCCATATTGTCGGGATTGTACATATTATAAAGCTGCAACAGCTCCATTATGTAATACACATCCGCATACATGTCGGACGATGACAACAGATTATACTGCGACGGCGTAAGCGTCTGGAAGAATCTTGCATATTGCCCATACCGCAACAATTCCGATTCAACAATCTTATTGGCGCGAGCCGTATCGTTCTTATTGCCTGTAATTTCACCAAGCGTATATAGTATGCGGCTTATGCGCTCTCCCATCTGCAATGCGTATGGCGAAGCGTAATCCGGCAATTTTGTCTGTATCAGGTCAATAATATTACGGGCCTTTACAAAACGGTCGTTCATATATCGCTCAGCCTCGGCATATTCCGGAGAACCCTTAGCCAGCACTTTGCCGCCGATAGTGTCCGTCATAAGCGATTGTGCCTGCATTCCCTCTATGACAAGCTCGAAAGCGAGGTCTGCCATCGTGGTACGCGTGGTGGTCACCATACGGCGGACAGTCTCGTCAAGATACGGATAATCGTCGGGCGTAGCCTTGTCCAATCCTCCCCAACGGAACTTCTCCGTAATATTCTTATAAGCCACATCCGTATTCACAGCGAAATTAGAGCCGTCGAAGCCATAGCGTATCGGCATTACCTCGTATGCCATACCGGTCGAGGCCATATACGGCATCAATCCGTCATAATACTTGTCGGGCACGGTCATCGCGAAATAAATCGGACGATTCCATCCCTGACGGATTATCGAAGATATAATATCGATGCTCATCACCTTGCTTGAGCTCATGCCTCCGTCGCCCAATGTATATTTATCATGGAGCATATTGAAATCGATATAATCCTCTATTTGCGACGCCTTGTCTGCCGGGACTATTCCGTTCTTCACCACCGCAGCCTTATCGACTTTTTCATACATCATCGGATATTTGAATTCAGGAAGCCCCCAAGCATTATTGGTGCAATTACCGGAATAGAACTCCGCAAGAGCCTTCTCTACCGGAATCATCATCGTCGTATCGGGATTTATGAAATAGTTGAATTGCCGCTGGTCGTAGGCAAAAGCATCCTTAGGCGCAACCATGGGCAAAGCCTCCGACTCGTAGTACGGACGGCGCATCTGGTTGATGTACCAGTCGGTTGAAAGATACGAAAGATTGACAACACGCACGTCCGTACGCCAACCTTCCACTTCCTGCGCATACCACAGCGGGAATGTGTCGTTGTCGCCGTTAGTGAATATTATGCCGTTCTCTCCCACGCTCGACAGGTAGTTCATACCGAAGTCGCGCGCCGCATAGCGTCCGGAGCGGTCGTGGTCGTCCCACGTCTGGCTGACCATCTGCAAAGGAACGGCAAGCCCCACAAGCACGGAGATGGCGATGAACACGTTGTTCAAATCTTTCTTCTCTTCCGGCTTCTTGTTCTCGCTCATCTTCTTATGAGCCGCGCACAGCAACCTCCACAATCCGGCAACACCCATGCCAATCCAGATGGCAAACGCATAGAAAGAGCCTGCATACGCATAATCGCGCTCACGAGGCTGCCCCGGCGTCTGGTTCAGGTAAAGCACTATGGCAATGCCTGTCATAAAGAACAGGAAGAACACCACCCAGAACTGCTCTATGCCGCGCTTTCCCTTATATGCTTGCCACAACAGACCGATAACGCCAAGCAGCAGAGGAAGCATATAGTACACATTATGCCCTGCATTGCCTTTACCATAATCGTCAGGCAAAAGCGACTGGTCGCCAAGACGCGGATTGTCGATGAACGGAATGCCGCTTATCCAGTTGCCGTGGGTGATTTCGCCCTGCCCCTGTATGTCGTTCTGCCGTCCGGCAAAGTTCCACAAGAAATAACGCCAGTACATAAAGTTCAGCTGGTAGCTGAAGAAATAGCGCAGATTCTCGCCGAAAGTCGGCTTCGTCTTCATTTCGCTATATATCTTGTTGCCGTTCTCGTCGACAAGCACAGTCGCGTCAACCTGATTGCCCTTTATCCCTCCAAGCCAGTCGCTGTAATCGTTGGCCGACATTGAAGAATAAAGACGAGGGAACAGCATATTCATCTCCGGTGAATATTCGTAATCGTAGTTTCTGCCAATCATCTTATACCTGTCGGGGTCGTCAGGATTCTGCTTCACCTCCTTCCTGTAGATGGGTTTGCCGAATTTCTTGACAGGCAACTGCGAATCACCCTTCATCTCATAGAGAATAGGAGCGCTATATACAGGACCGTAGAGCAAAGGAGTCTTTCCATATTGCTCACGGCCGAGGTAGTCGGCAAGGGCAAACACATTGTCGGGCGAGTTCTGGTCCATCGGAGTCTGTGCGTTGGAACGGATAAGAATCAGCGCATACGACGAATACCCCACAAATATAACAGCAACACTCAGTACAGTATTGTATAATATGCGCACCGGCAGCTCCTTGCAGAAACGGAACAGATAAACAGCCAAGGCAATGGTAAGAATGACCGCAATCCACACGCCGTCGCCGATAAAGAACATGCCCGAAGCCACGATGCTGAGGAAAAACGACAGCTTCATACCGGCAACACTCTTCTGGCGGTTGAACTCATAAATGGCCCAAATGAAAATCAACGACAGAATGACAGCGTATGCAAGCACTCCGGAATTGAAACTGAATCCCATACCGTTGACAAACATCAGCTCGAAATATTGGGCAATCTCGACGAATCCCGGAACCAACCCATAAAGAATCAGCACGATTATGGCAAACGAGACGCACAATGCCAAGAGCGAGCCTTTTACGTTGATATTCTTGAATTTACGGTAATATATCACAAGCACAATCGCCGGGATGCACAACAAGTTGAGCAAATGGACGGCTATCGAAACGCCGATAGTGTAGGCTATGGCTATCAGATAGCGGTCGGAGTGCGGGTTGTCGCAGCGGTTCTCCCATTTCAGGATAAGCCAGAAAATCAAGGCCGTACAGAACGACGAGAACGCATACACCTCGCCCTCGACAGCCGAGAACCAGAAAGTGTCGCTCCATGTGTAGGCAAGCGCCCCTGCCACACCGCTTCCGAAGATTATGGCGAGCTGCTGCCACGAGAACTCATCGGCATCGTCCTTCACCAACAACCGGCGGACAAGATGTGTTATGGTCCAGAACAGCAACAGGATAGTGGCCGCGCTAAGCAATGCCGACATCACATTGACACAAACTGCCACGGTCGACGGGTCGGAAGAGAAGTTGATGAAGAACCGGGCGGCAAGCATAAATATAGGGTTGCCGGGCGGATGCCCCACTTCCAGTTTGTATCCTTGTGAAATAAACTCGCCGCAATCCCAGAAACTTGCGGTCGGCTCGATAGTCATCAGATAGGTGAATGCCGCTACGGCGAACATCAGCCAGCCTATCGAGTTGTTTAAAAGATTGTATTTTTTCATCCGTCAGATATATGTTTATCTTGCTTAACAACCTGCAAAGATAGTCACTTGCCTCTGTTTGCAAGCAAAACCGTCACTTAAAAGCCGTTAATTTAACGCATTTTCTTAGCGGATAAAGCATCGAACACCGCCACATCTATGATTCACTTAGTTTTTCCCTACCGAGAACGTGTGGAAACCACCAGAGAAACCGTACCTTACAGACAGCCCGAACTGGTCGCAAATCGACTTCACGATGGCAAGCCCCAGGCCGCTCGACTCGTTACGGCGGTGCTTGCCCTGCGCAAAGCGCTGGAATACTGTCTCGGCATCCAACGGCTCATCTGCCGGCCCATTGGATATGCTGAAACAATCTTCACTCAACGATATGATGATTTTTCCGCCGTCGCTGTGCACAAACGCGTTTTTCAGCAGATTAGCCACAAGCGTGGCGGCAAGCTGGCTGTTGATGTCGCAATGGAAATCTCCTTCAGGCGAATATTCCAACGTAATTTCCTTATAAGAATAAATAGACCGGTAATCGTCTATCATCCCGTCGATTATGCCGCGGAACGACAAATTCTTCTCCGTCTCCGGGAATTGTCCGCTGTCAATCCGCGAGAGCAGCAGCATCGACTTGTTGAGCTTCTGCAAATTGCCGAGCGAATCAAGCACTTTAGCCGCCGCCTCCATCTGCTGCGGGCTGAGCGTCTCGTCTTCCATAAGCATCTCCATCCGGTTGATGCAGATGGCAATCGGTGTCTGCAATTCGTGCGAGGCATTGCCTGTGAACTGCCTCTGCTGCTCGTAAATCTGCTCGTTGCGGCGCATCGTACGCACCGCCACATCATTCAGCCTTGCGAATTCCGTTATGTCGGTAGGGTTGTCAAGCGGCTTGTTTGCCTGCCCTATCTTGTAGGTGTCAAGCCATCCGATAAGCACATAGAAAGGCCTCATGCAACGGTAGAACACCGTCACATAAATCACTATCGAAACGACCATCATCAATGCATACAGGGAAATCGTCCACCACACAAGCGATTCGCCGACATTTTCTTTCTCGAAAGAAGGTGTGGCGGCAGTGAGCTGGTAATATTGACCGTTACGGTCGTAGAATATGGTTTTCATCACACGCGAAGCCACATGGTCGTCGATACGGTAAATGTACATCACTTTGTCCTCGAAGCGGACTTGCGGCAATTCGTCAGCGACTTCCTCCGATATTTTCAACAGTTCATACTGTCCGGTCACATCATCGGCCGACAAGGGAATAGGCTCTCCGCTAAGAAAGCGCACGATTAGCTGTTCCGAGAACTCGGAAAGTATATCGTCGATTTCATCATTGATGACCTTCGTCATTCCGAAATAAAAAAATACAGCCCAGCAAACCATTATGACTGCCATTCCCACCGAAGCGCGCAATATGACCTTGTAAATCAGCTTCATTCCTCTGCCTGTTCTTCCATTTTATATCCCAAACCGTAAACCGACTTTATTTCTACTCCCGCGCCCGCATCGTTCAACTTCTTTCGTAGATTCTTGATGTGCGCATATATGAAGTCGAAATTATCGGCCATATCGATATGGTCGCCCCAGACCGATTCGGCAAGCGTCAATTTATTGATAAGCCTCCCGCGGCGGTTGACGAAATATTCCAGTATGTCGTATTCCTTACGGCTCAAATCGAGCAACCGCCCGGCAGCCGACACCTCGCGCGTGTCGGGACGGATTTCAAGATTGCCTATCCTCACTGTTGTGTCGCCGCCGTGATTGCGCCGCCGCGCCACGCTGCGTATGCGAGCCGACAGCTCGGCGAGATGGAAAGGTTTGGCAAGATAGTCGTCGGCTCCGAGGTCGAGACCGCTTATCTTGTCGTCGATGGCGTCCTTCGCAGAAATGATTATCACGCTTTCACCGCGTCCTTCATCCTTGATTTTTCTGAGGATGTCCAATCCGTTGCCGTCAGGCAGCATGATGTCGAGCAGCACGCAGTCGTAGGAATACGCCTCCAGCTTCCCGATAGCCGATGAAACGTCGGCTGCCGTCTCCACCACGAAACGATCCTTCTGCAGCGATTCCCTGACCACTTCCCTCAACTGCCTCTCGTCCTCCACAACAAGTATCTTCATATCATCCGTTTTTGACAAATATACGAATAGATTCTGAAGAAAACCTGAAAAACAATCAAAGTTTCTCCATATCATTCAACAGACGGACTTCATTCACGACGACATAGGCAAGCTCGTCAACTCCCATAAGCAATCCAACGGACATATATGCCAGCAATGACTGCGTGGTCTGTTCTTTTCCCCAGTCAGTATTATAGTATTCTTAATACGAGCAGAATAAGAATAAAAATATTGTTCAAATTTTGTATTATGCTACAAAAACATTATGTCCGTACAGCATAATAATAGGGTACCATTAATGTCCTCTAATGAAAAACCAGTTAATTGAAAGTTCTTAATATAGCATTTATCAGCCTTTGTAGGGCTCGATGTGGATGTTGACGATAGCCGACCGTCCGTATTTCTCCTTCAGGGCAAGCTCCACGTTGTTAGCGATGTCGTGGGCTTCGACGATTGTGAGCGAAGGGTCAACCTTGATGTGGAAATCCATTATATAGATGTTGCCGTTCTTACGGGTGCGCAGATGGTGGAACGCACGCACGCCATCTACACCGTGGATGACCTCGCCTATTTCCGAATTGACAGCATCGGGCAACGACACTTCAAGCAGTTCCTTCACAGACGGCGCGGCAAGACGCCACCCTACCATAAAGATAAACACGCTTACTATCAACGCCGCCACAGGGTCGAGAATGCGCCATCCCTCTCCCAAGAACATTGCGCAGCCGATGCCTACAAGCACCGCTATGCTTGAAAATGCGTCGCTGCGGTGATGCCATGCGTTGGCCACCAGTGCCGTACTGTTGATTTGCTCGCCGGCTATGCGCGTGTATTGAAAAAGCCATTCTTTAGTGGCAATGGACACAATCGCCATCACAAAAGCTATCATTCCCGGTTCGGGAAGCACCTTACCGTTGACCGCATCCCATATCGACGAAGCGCTCGACACGAACAGTCCTGCCGCAACCACCATCAGCGCAAAGCTGATAAGCATCGTGGCAAAAGTCTCGAACTTGCCATGCCCGTAGCGAAAACTTTCGTTCTCCCCACGTGAGGACACCCCGATAAAAACGAGTACGATTATGTCGGTTATGAAATCGGAAATGGAGTGCACTCCATCAGCTATCATTGCGCCGGAATGTCCGACAATCCCGGCTATCACCTTTGCCAACGACAATACTGCATTGACAACAAACCCCACCCACGTCACCTTCTTGGCACGGGCGGCACGCTGCTGCGCCTCCTCGTCAGCCTCGACAAGAACGGTATTTTTACTCTTCATATCGCGTAACTATTTAATGACGTGGCAAAGATACAGCAAATCGAGAACAGAACAATCAAGCTTGCTTGAAATTGTTATGCCGAGATGCAGCGTATCATATCAAAATATACTATCTTTGTGACAGGTACTTAAAATTTACCACTATGAAACGGTCAATGATTTCCTTGCTCCTGCTGCTGACACTTTGCACCGGCAGCGCGCTTGCGCAAAATTTCGGCACAAGCAGCGACAAAGTATACACAGCTGTCGAGCAGATGCCGCAGTTTCCCGGCGGCGATTCAAAACTGATGAAATACATATCCGAGAACATCAAATACCCTGAAACGGACGAATGCGTTGACGGGCAAGTAATCGTGCAATTTGTAGTGACTAAAACAGGAGAAATCGGAGATGTGAAAATTGTCAGGCACTTGCATCCGATGTTCGACGAAGAGGCGGTGCGCGTAGTGAAATCGCTTCCGAAATTCATACCCGGACGTATGAACGGAGTACCGGTCAATGTATGGTACATATTGCCTGTTCGTTTCCGCACGGAGCGCAGTATGCCGGAGAGCTTGCCGCCAACTGACGGCATCATAATCGAATAATTCCGGTTCTTATGGAAAAGCTGATGCAGTATGTGTGGGAGCACCGCCTGTGGAATCCGGCGGGTATGGCAACCAACGACGGAAAGAAAATCCGTGTAATCGACCCCGGATTGCGCAACGACGATGCCGGACCTGATTTCTTCAACGCCAAGATAGAAATCGACGGCTACGTATGGGCAGGCAATGTGGAGATACACTACCGCGCATCCGACTGGAAGCGGCACGGACACGACAAGGACACGGCCTATGACTCGGTAATCCTGCACGTGGTCGACAAAGACGACGCTCCTGTTTTCCGCACCAACGGCGAGCGCATACCACAGATGGTGATGCAATGCTCACCACGTTTCTCGGAGCGTTACGCCGCATTGGTCGACGGAAAGACGGAACTGCCGTGCAAGAAAGTGATTGCCGCATTCTCGCCATTAGAATCGGCCGAATGGATAGAGGCAATGGCTTTCGAGAGGCTTCAGGCGAAATCGGAGCGCATCAGCCAACTGCTCAAGCTCTACAACGGAAATTGGGAAGCTGCATGCTACGTCACTTTCGCGCGCACCATAGGTTTCGGCACCAACAACGACGCTTTCGAGCGGCTCGCGAAAAGCCTGCCGTTGCAGTTGCTGCATAAGCATTCCGACTCGCTTACGCAAATCGAAGCACTGTTTTTCGGACAGGCCGGAATGCTCGACAATCCGCAAAAATATACCGACAACCGCTATTACCAACAGCTTTGCCGTGAATATTCGTTCCTGAAAAACAAATTCTCTCTGCGCCAGCCCGAAGGATTGGTATGGAAATCGTTCCGCATGCGCCCGCAAAATTTCCCGAGCCGCAGGATTGCCATGCTTGCCCGCTACGTGGAAGGAGGCTTCCGCCTGATGGCCGACCTTCTCGATGCCAATGGCGACATCGAGAAGCTGCGCAGCCTGTTTGCCGTATCGCTGACAGGCTACTGGGCAAACCATTACTCCTTTGCCGGAGAAACCGTAGCCCCCGATGCGTCGCAAGCCATCAGCCGCAGCTCCATCGACGTGATTCTCATCAACACCGTAGTCCCGCTCTACTATGCCTACGGCACGGCCACCGACGACTACAGCCGTGTGGAAAGCGCCATTGCTATCCTCGAGCAGTTGAAACCGGAAAACAACCGCATCACGGCACTGTTCCTCAACGCCGGCATGAAAATCGACAACGCGCTCGCCTCGCAAGCCGTGATACAGGTGCGCAACGAATACTGCAATCCGCGCAAATGCCTCTACTGCCGTGCAGGTCACAAGCTGCTAAGCGCGGCGGCGCACGAATGAACCGCAAGCATTTATTTTTTGTTAATTATCACGCAAAGAGAAAAGAATAAATACTTTTGCGTATATATTTGCATTCTATTTTTATCGGTATGAAGTGGCTTTTATCCATATTGACGCTTATCTGTGCGGCGGCAGTCTACGGACAGGAATCCGGCACCGAATTGCCGTCCGTGCGCCAGAAAGTGTATAAAGGCTACTACTATTTCCGGACGGAGGAGAGCGACAGCACGCTGATGCTCGTATTCAACCCGATAACCTGCTTTCCGCCGGAAGTGTTCAAAAACAAAAAGCAGGAACAATTCTACTGGCGCACCGTCCGCGACGTGAAAAAAGCCCTGCCCTACGCCAAACTCATAGCCGCCACGCTCATCGAGACCTACGAGTATATAGAGACGCTCCCTACCAAGAAAGAGCGCGAAGACCATCTGAAACGGATGGAAAAGGAAGTGTTCAACCAATACAAGCCCGAACTGAAGCGCTTCTCGCGCCGTCAGGCCCGGGTGCTCGTGAAACTGATTTACCGCGAGACCAACCAATCCTCCTACGGCATAATCAAGGCTTTTCTCGGCGGATTCCGCGCCACGTTCTGGCAAGCATTCGGACGGATATTCAGCGTCAACCTGAAAGCCGACTGGAAACCCGACACCGACGAGAACGACGCCATGCTCGAACGCATCTGCACCCGCATCGAGCAAGGCACCCTATGAGAAACACATTCCGATTGCCCCATAGATTTATAAAGAGCTGTCATATCCTGTTGTCATACGCCGGGAAAGAAAATCGTATAGATAGCGGATAGATTCCAATTCATCAAACCGGCTCACCCCCGCCGGGCTTGCATCAAGATTATAGACACGAGCCCCATCGATTCCCAATATAAACGGAGAATGAGTTGCAATAATTATTTGACAATTGTTGTATCCTGCCATATAAACAATAAGTTGCGAAAGTTTATGTTGCATTTCTGGCGAAAGACTGTTCTCAGGCTCATCTAATATATATACCCCTTCTTGCTCCATCAGTTGTGATATTTGCATAATACTGTTTTCTCCGTTAGAGAGACCTGTCTCCTCCTCTTTCCCGAATTTTCCCCGCATTAATTTAGAATAAGACTTCTTACGCGCATTTATCCTTTCACTAAATTTATCAACATTCTCACCAGTTTCGAAATTCAACGATTTTGGAATTAGAAGATTACCCTCCTTATCATATAGCTCTTCATCTTCATGACGTTTCTTTCGTTTCATCGCATAGCAACTTTCAACAAACATCTTCGATTTTATCAGAATCTGTTCACGCCTAACACGCTCCGAAAGCAAAGTCCGAAAAATGTCATCACTTGTAATTATATGTGTGATGTCGCCTATGTCATACTTTGACGATCGATTTCCTGTCAGAGAAAATTCCTCACCGCACCATCGCATATCTGTTGTAAAAGAACACATTTCCACATAGGAATCCATATGCACACTTGTATTGTAAGGGCTGCTGCGCTTTGCCTTGACTTTCTGCGAGATAATGTTCAGCAACGTGGACTTTCCGCTACCATTCCCTCCGTAAAAAATTGTAATCGGCTCAAACTCAATCGTATGTAATCCCATTTCAGGATAAAGTTGAAATGGATAGGTTGCTTGATAATAAGCATGTCCACAATAACCACTATAGAAGCTATTCAAATACACTTCTTCGCTTTCACGGCCTGGCAATCTAAAATTGGTAATATATATCATGATTCAATAATTTTGAATTATATTGTTTAAATCTGTAAAATCCATTTCTTCTATGATTTCACCATAATCTTTTAATGCGGGATCAGCCGCAAATCGCTCTTTTGTTCCACAAGGCACGCAAATTTTTTTCAACGAAAGGCAATTCCTGAAAACATCACCCCACACCTTCACCTCTCCATTGACAATGACAACCGATTCCAATGAAACACAACCGTAAAAGGCAGCAAACATTATATCGGTCACACTCTGAGGGACAACAATAGATTTCAGCGATCTGCAATTTCCAAAAAGCTGTTCACCAATCGCATTCAGGCTATTTGGAATGACAATCGATTCCAAAGAAATGCAATCATTAAAGGCAAACATTCCAACCGTTTTTATCCCTTCAGGAATAATCGCTGAATGCAATAAAATGCAACCAGAAAAAGCACTATCTCCTATCGTCACTAAGCAGTCAGGGAAGGCTATTGATTGTAATGACTTACAATCTTGAAAAGCGCATTCTCCTATTTTCGTCAAGCTATTTGGCATAACAACAGATTCCAATAGTGCGCAGCCCGCAAAAGCGCAATCACCTATTCCTTTCACACCGTCAGCAATAATGGCAGTTTTCAATGAGCAATTCAGGAAAGCACTGTCGCCTATTTCTTTCACTCCAACAGGAAAAACAACGTCCTGAACATCAAGGCAAGAGTTCACCCGGCAGCCATCGGCAGTCAAAACCAATCCTTCACTAACCCGGAACTGAGAGCCATTTATCTGCAAATCTTTACCACATCCGGCAAATAACGCATATCCCTTGCGCTTCAAACTGTCAGGAAGAGTTATTAACTTTAATGATTTGCAATTCATAAAGGCATAATTACCAATTTCTTTCAAGCCATTAGGAAGAACAATTGACTCCAATGACCCGCAATCCTCAAAAGCAGAATAGCCAACCTTAGTCACACTGCCGGGAATAACAATTGATTGTAATGAGCTACATCCATCAAATGCACATTCTCCTATCACTGTTACCCCCTCAGGGATAACGATTTTTTTCAAAGAACGACAATTGGAAAATGTCCCTTTTTTTATTTTTGTCACCCTATTAGATATGACAATAGACTCCAAAGAAGTACAATAATTGAACGCATTCTCACCAATCTCAATTACACTATCGGGAATGACAAGCGTCTTCAATGACTCGCAACACCAAAAAGCATAATCTCCTATTTCTTTCACACCGTCAGGAATGACCACCGTTTCAACAGAGCAATTAAAGAACGAGTATTTCCCTACTCTTTTCAGATATCGTGGTAACTTCACTTCCTTTAAAGAAATACAATAATCAAAAACTCCATCCCCAATATTTTTCACACTATCAGGAATAACCACTGATTCCAATTTGTCACAATCACTAAAAGCATATTCTCCTATTGTCGTCACACTGTCAGGGATAACGATTTTTTTAATTTGCTTATTCCCTTGAAATGCACGGGCAGATATGCTTTCTGTCCCAGCCGGTATTTGCACATATTCCATTTTCGTATTATTAAATTTACTGAACATTTACAGCCACAAAATTCGAATATATGTATGCAACACCATTGCATATATTATTTTTTTCTTCACAAAAACATTCAACTACGAAACCATATTTCACACAACTTTTGGTTCTTTGCATCAGAATACTTATATTTACAATATGATATTTAAACTTAACCATTAAAACTATGAAGTACTCTCCATTTTTTAAGGACATCGTTAATGATGGAAAATACTGTTATTTAGGTCATGGCAATCCTAACGCCAAAATCTTAATAATTGGAAAAGAGCCTCGCATAGATACCAGCGACCCATCCAAAGAAGAGCAACTCGAAAGGGATATTCTCAACAACCGAAAGCAATGGTTGAATAATTTGAACGATGACACAATCTCATACGACACATTAAAAGACAGCGTCAACGCTCACGAAAACTATAATCCACTATATCCCTATAAAGGACAAAAATGCCAAGTAAGAACAGAAAAAGACGGAAAGGTAAGAGGAGATGCCGGCACTGCCCGCACATGGGTGGTCTATCAAAAGCTGTTTGACTATATTGTCTACGGAGAATCATACAGCAAAGACAAGAATGCCTTTATCGATTTCCACAAATATGTATTTTCTTCGGATTTCAGCAACAAAGCTGCTACTTATTCTCGCAATACCGACAAAACGTTGACTCAGCAATCCATCGAAAGTAGGAACGAGATGTTCAAGCACAAGTTTTTCCAACAATTTCCCATCGTAATTGTTGCAGCAGGACCCTACCCAAAAAATTATAACATCGATTTAGAAAAGATATTCAATGTCAAGGAGGGCTACGATAAAGAAAAACGATTTATCAAAGTCTATTTCAATAGTGACCGGACCAAAATACTAATCCACACACGCCAGCTTTCCTATTTCAGTTACACTTTATTGAAAAGCATCTCACAGATTGTGCGTGAATTTATTGAAAAAGATTTGAAACAAGACATACAAAAATTTCTTTTATGATTGACACACTTATAAAACGCTATATTTGGCTTATACAAACCATCCGGGATGCCGGAGAAAATGGCATCTCATTTTCCGACATACAGAACAAATGGGATAAAGCATCGCTAAACGACAACCATACCCATTTGATACCGCGCACGTTTCATAACCACAAAAACGCCATTTTCCTGCAATTCGGTATCAAAATACAATGCAAAAAGTCGCGCGAGAACAGCTATTATTACATCGACGAATCCGATATAAAAGGGAACACTATCATCGAATGGTTGATGAATTCCATATCTACCGAATCGTTATTGTTAGAATTAAAAAACATCCGTGGGAAAATACTCCTCGAACACATTCCTGCCGGACAAGAATTTTTTCCGGTTATTTCAAATGCATTGCAACAAAACCTCAGACTATTACTCAATTATAAAAGCTTCCACCCTCATACACCAGCCTACTCCGAGATACTTATCGAGCCGCTCTGCCTAAAACTATTCAAACGGCGCTGGTATTTACTGGCACATAATGTAGAAAAAAATGCAAAACGCATTTATGCACTCGATCGCATCTTACAACTAAAGCCCACAGACCAAAAATTCGCATACCCACATGATTTTAATCCCGAAATGTTTTTTGCCGACTTCTTTGGTATTGCCACAGACAGCATCATCTCAACTAAGACTCCTGTTAAAGTGGTACTCAAAGCATACCGTGAATTTTCGCTATATCTGCTGTCACTTCCTCTTCACCATTCACAGAAATTAATAGATGAAGGTAATGACTATAAAATATTTGAATATCAGATAATTCCCACATTTGATTTTGCACAGGAGCTACTATCGCATGGCGACTATGTGGAGATTCTAGAGCCACAATCAATGCGTGACAAAATGTGCCGTTCCGCCCATAACCTACTAAAAATATATAACGAAAACCAATAGCTGCAAGCATCCTATAAAAAAAACCAAAATCTGCAACTTTATTTCCAATCGTAAATTTGCAAAACTCAATACAGCTATGATAGAAAGAGATTTGCAAACAAATCTTTCGGAATTACTAAAAAATCCACTGTCCACAAGCCACGGCAAGGTTGTAGCGTGGCGCAGCAATTCAGAGGCATTGCCCTACTAAAATGAAGCGGGCCGGACGCCAGCCGGAACAACCGGCACACAACGCCCACCCCGCAACATACACTAAACCAAAACAATCCTAAATTAAATCAATTAACGCTTTATTTTACAGTCAACACTACGGATATGTCGCTTTCCTTATTATCGTCGTTGATAGCAGAAACTGCATAATCGCCAGACCTGCCGCAGACATAGGTGTTGGTATCAACCACATCCTCTATTTTCGCTTCCTTGTCCTCAATCCGATAGACGACGTAGTGCATTCCTTCTCCCTGACTTTCCCACGACAGCGTCTTGCCGCTCGCCGCAAGATTCTCAACAGGCTTTGGTCCGGGCGCGGTTTCCCTGCCCATGAACGGTATCAATGCCTTGTCGGCATACACTTTCCCGAGGTTGTCAAGAATGTTGATTTTGTTGTCCTTGAACACGCTCGCGTTGAAAATGAAGCTGCCGTCGACATTAGCCTCACGCCGGGCATAGAAAAATTGCGTCTCCAACTGCACAGGATTCATGAAAATCTCGCCCTCGGCAGGATTGCCGAACTTATACACCCCATGCCCTATCACAACCGGGCAGTTGTAAGAATTGTTGGCCCACCAGTCGGTCATCTTCACGAAATTCATAGCTATATTCTCCGTGCTGGCATAAAGTTGCGGCACAACCATGTCAATCCAGCCCTTCTCGCACCAGAGGCGTATGTCGGCATAAAGGTCGTCGTAATTGGTGATGCTGCTCGACGAATCAGACCCTTCGGGGTCGTCGGCACGGTTGCGCCACACCCCATAAGGGCTGATGCTGAACACCACGTCGGGACGCTTCTCCACTATAAGATTATGCACGGCCTCGATGGCCTTGTTCACGTTGTCGCGGCGGAAGTCCTCGATATTGTCGAACTCCTTTCCATACTCCATAAAGTCCTGCTGGTCGTCCAATTCTACGCCCGATGCCGGGTAAGGATAGAAATAATCGTCGAAATGGATTCCGTCGACATCGTACTTGGTTATCAAATCGTCAATCACATCCACAAGGAACTGCCTTACTTCCGGCAAAGCCGGGCGGAATATCAGCAGGTTGCCGTAGGTCATAGTCCACTCCGGGTGCTTGTTGTAGATATGTCCGGCTGCCGGACGGAAAGTTTTGACATTGTTCGAAATCCTGTACGGATTCATCCAAGCGTGGAACTCCATACCGCGCTTGTGGGTCTCGTCAATCATGAATTGCAACACATCATAGCCCGGGTTCTTGCCCTGCGTGCCGGTGATGTACTGGCTCCACGGCTCCAACGGAGAGTCATAGAACGCGTCGGCCATAGGGCGCACCTGCATCACTACCATATTGACGTTGTACTGCTCGAACAAGTCAAGATATTCGACAAACTCCTGCTTCTGCACTTCCGCACTTGCCGTGTTGCGCGGCCAGTCCATGCGGTCGACAGTAGCCACCCACACACCACGCACTTCCTTGCGCGGCATGCTCACTCCCTCAATCCCCGGTTGCGGCGGATTTTCGGAAGAGGCGTCCTTGCAGCCGCAAAGAGCCAACAAGAACGCCATGATTCCAACAATATTCCTCACTATCATTTTATTATTTTAGTCAATTCGTTTCCGACAAGCACGAAATACACTCCTTTTGCCCAGCCGGAAGCATCTATTTCCAAAACATTGCCGCCTATGCCGGCCTCATCGTGCATCACCATGCCCGACACGCCGAACACTTTCACCCCGCCTATCGGCTCTGACGACGAAATGAGAATCTTGCCCGACTGCACGGCCACATTCACATCAGCCGCGCCGACATTGCCGACAGAAGCCAGCCCACTGCCGAGGCGCATATTTGCCGGAGCTTTGGTGGTGAAGGAATTGTCATCCTTTGGAAGAGCCCATACGCCTATCCCGTAGCCTGACCCTGACGCGAGATACACGTTGTCGGCCACATCGAACGCCAGCGAATAGGAAGTGCTGCCGAGGGCTGGAGCTATCGACCAAAGCTGAGTGAGCGAAGGAGCGGCATCACCGTAGCTTATTTCAAAAATCTTCACCTCATCGGCGCATCCCATGGCCAAAAGGGTGCCGTCCTCGTTGATTGCCATCGCGCCTTGCTGCGAAGTGCCTATCAGCCCGGTATTCCCGGAATTGAAATCGACAGAGCCTTCAGCGTCCACGTGAATGAGCGATGGGATAGTGGCGTTGTCCGTATAGCGGTACTGCGAAATCCACCATCCGCCGTTGTTGTCCGGATAAATCACCGAATTGCCGTTCTGCTGCAGCAAATCTGCATTGTCGAACACCACTGCCGAAGGAGCATGTCCCCAAGGATTCTTCAGAGTGCCGATGTCGTAGCGCAACAGCGTCATTTTGTTCACAACGCCGTCGCCGGCATAATCCTCGTCGAAAGTGTAGAGCACCGTGTTTTCGCCACTGCCCTCCACATAGCAGGAGGAAATCGAACCGTGAACGGCAACGCCGCCCACCGAAACCAACCCGGAGCCGTCGTTGACGCCTTCAGCAAACACAGGCTTGAACTCTCCCGCCGGATTTGCCGGGTCCATCATCCAGATGCCGGAATGACCGTCGCTCCAGTCGGTCATATACACCGTGCCGTCGTCGGCCACAAACAGCCTCATCGGGCTGGAGGAGTTCGACCAGTCGATATTGCCGGCATACGCCTTGTCGCCCTGTCCGGTAACGTCGGCCAAAGTTGCATCCATCACATATATGCCGTCGGTTGTGGTGCGGAATCCCTCGATGGCCCCGCCGGCAGATTCCGAGACATACACCCGTCCGAAATATGGGCTCTCCATATTGTTGTCGACGGCTATGCCCCGCGCTTCCTTGAACGACATGCTGTTCTCGTCGCTGTCGGTAATCTTCAGCGGCTGTTCCGCAGTAGTGGCGGCCGCGCTTGCAGTCACTGTCCAGTCGAAATCTTCGCCTTCCACACCCGACAGGTCAATATCGGCATTGTTCAGCCCCTTGCCGCGCTTTCCTACCGGCACGGCAGCGACTTCAGTCTCCCCGTCGTAAACGGTCACCACCACATTGTCGGCATCGCCGTTCAATGTGAATTCCACATTATATATCCCGCCGCCTTTCTGCGTGGCTTTCAGTCCTGAAGCATAGATATTGGGCTTCCCCTCAATCTTTGCCGGCGGAATGTAGTTAGGGTCTTCGAGCAAAGTGTAGAAGCTCGTGGTCTTGTCAGCCACCACAGTCACGTCCTTTTCCTGCGCCACATAGCCGTCGGCTTCCATCCTCACCTTATAGTTGCCGGGGGCGAGGTCGCGGAACACATACACTCCGTTATAGTAGTTGTCGGTGGTGTAAGTGTCGAGCGTTGCGCCGGAAGCGTCCATAAGCGTCACTTTCGCTCCATTGAGCGGCTTGTACTGGTCGTGCGACTTTTTCACGTAGTTGTTGAACCGCTGGTGGTTCATCACCCTTTGGCTGTCCTTCACCGACCCGGCAATCACGCCTGTTCCCGGCTTGTCAGCCCCGAAGTAGTCGCAGAAGAAACGGTGCAAATTGACAGCCGTCAATTCGGCATAGTCGTCGTTGAGCAGACGGTGTGTCTCAGGCTCATAGTCGTGGAACGACCCCTCAACCAAGAATCCCGGCACAGTCAGCGGCTTCATTACACCTAAATAATATCCCAAAAAATGATAATCGTCCTTTATGCAAGGATTCTCCGGCGAAAAACTTCCTGTCCACACAGTCAGGTTATTGTCATACAGATAGTCCCATGCCATGTCGGCCATTTCCTTATCGACAGGCTTTGCAGCGTCTCCAACCGCACCGCTTTCCACTCCTTTATAGAGGCAAAGCAGGTAGTTGGTGCCGTTGTTCGTTCCCAATGCGTTGCTATGCACCGAGATGAAAGCGTCAGCCCCGAAAGAGTTGGCCTCTTCGGCTATCTCGCTTAAATCCTTATCGTCCACGTCACGGTTCTGCGTGCGCGACATCATCACCGTCGCACCCGACCCCTCAAGCAGCCGCTGCAACTCCAGTCCTTTCACCAAATTGCACGACGACTCCCAAAAACCGTTCTCGTCCAACGGATCGAACGGTATGGTCGGCACGTTGCGGTCATTCTTTTCCACGGTCATATTATAGCCGCCATGCCCCGGGTTGATGTAAATCTTCACTCCCGACAAATCCTTTGCCACGGCCATAGGCGAAAACGCCAGCGAAAGTTCCAATAACGGCAATATATATTTTTTCATAACACAATCCTTTTTTACTTGTTAATACTGATTTCCATCACATACACATCGCCATCCTCCGTGCAGAAAGCCACCTTTCCGGCAGCGGCGGAAGGATACGTGGCGACTATCGACTCGGGCGTAAGCGTCTGGCGGTAGCTGCCGTCGGCCTTGACAACATCGACCGAAGATTTCACTATGCGGCTGGTCGATACGTTGTTCATCCCCACGACCCATTCATTGTCGACCCATTCAGGGGCGCGGAGAATGCCCAACGCCACAGGATCCGACCCGTCGATGCCGCAGACAAACGTCCCGACACCCGAAACGGTATAAAGCAGCTTAGTGCCGTCGGGCGATACCGACGGCCAGATGTAGCGGAAATCCTCGCCGTTAGGCGTAAGGACACGCTTGCCGTCTTTCCCGTAGACTGAAATCTTCAGGTTCTCGGATACGGCATATAACGGAGCTGACTGCACTTTTGCCCTTATTTTCTTGTCCTTAGAACTCTGCAAATTGTAGCCGGCCTTGCTCTCTTTTGAGATTACCGATACTTCACCGGTAGCCAAATCCACTTCCTGCAATCCTGAATAATCGGCAGCAGTGGTAAGCAACTTGCTCCCATCGCCGACCAATACCGGATGAAATGCCGGCTGCGGCAAATCCACCTTCTGTAACGATTTTACCTCAACAGTTTGCGCGCCTGCCAGCAAAGGGCAGACAAGCAATAATGATATTAAAAATTTAAAACTTTTCATGCTCTGTAATTTTATGTCAGGTTATTATTTTGTATGGTGCAGGTCTGACAGCCAAGGGTCAGCATCAGTTCTGACCCTCGGCTACAAAACCACTTTTCTGCCTTTTAGAACAGATTATTGTTTTTCCGGGAATTCTATCACCGCGAAGCCGGACTTCACTGCCGCACCCATCAGCAACAGGCTTCCGTCTGCGCCCACGCCCCATCCGGTGTTGGCGGCAGGAGCGGAGCAGTTAGGGCCGTCGAGCGAATAGGTGAACAACGGCTTGCG
>ENA-ORSJ01001031-ORSJ01001031.1-human-gut-metagenome-genome-assembly--contig:-NODE-1031-length-26072-cov-2.933005_pt1 | contig 26072 bp, 24 predicted proteins | sample MGYA00242191_ERZ509158 | MGnify/ENA primary metagenome ERZ509158 (study PRJEB26280, sample SAMEA2338623) | human gut metagenome | biome: human gut; feature: human-associated habitat; material: faeces...
GGCGAGGTGGCAGAAAAGGGCAAGACCCCTGCCGTTGGTACTTCCTGCACCAATCCCCTGGTGACCATGGGCAAGAAGTACTACTTCCGTGTGTGCTACATCGACCCCTGGCAGGGCGCTGCTGCGGCCACCTATGTCTACAACAACCTCGGCTTCAAGAAGGCCGGCATCCTCATGGACATGACCAACGACTACGCCGTGGGTCTTGCCTCCTTCTTCAAGCGTTCCTTCAAGAAGCTCGGCGGCGAGATTGTCGCTGACCTCAAGTACAGCTCCGGCGACCAGGACTTCACTGCCCAGCTGACTGAGCTTATCAAGCAGAAGCCCGATGTGGTCTTCATGCCCGCCTACTTTGCCGAAGGCGCCATCATCATGAAGCAGGCCCGCGAGCTCGGCGCCACCTTCCGCCTCATGGGCGCTGACGCCATGGACAACCCCGACACAGTGAAGCTCGGCGGCAAGGCTGTGGAAGGCTTCCTGCACACCACCTTCCCCTACGACGCCAAGATGCCCAACATGAGCGCCGAAGCCAAGAAGTTCACCGAAGTGTGGTACGCTGCCAATCCCGGCAAGGACCCCAACGTCAACGCTGCCCTTGGCTACAATGCCTACTATCTGATTCTTGACGCCATCACCCGCGCCAATTCCGACAAGCCTCAGGCCATCACAGAGGCTCTCGCCAAGACCAAGAATCTGTCCACTCCTCTCGGCAGCCTCTCCATCAACGCGACCCACGACGCAGAAATGCCCGTTGGTATCATTGAATACCGCAACGGTCAGCGCGTGTACCTCACCGAAGTCACACCCAAGTAGCCTTTCTCTTCTTTTGCCGGGCATGTCCCCCAAAAAGGGGGCATGTCCGGCTTTCGCTCATTGTCGTAAAGACTTCCTGGGGGGATCTCAATGAGCCTGGAAATGTTTCTTCAGCACTGTTTCAATGCGCTGACACTGGGGTCGCTCTACGCCCTGATAGCCATTGGTTACACCATGGTCTACGGCGTTTTGCGTCTCATCAACTTCGCCCACGGCGACATATTGATGGTCGGAGCATACTTTGTCTTCTTCGGGACCTTCGCCTTTGGCTGGCCCTGGGGTGTTTCCGCCATCGTGGCCGTCTGTGGCGCAAGCCTTTTGGGCGTTTTGGTGGAAAGGGTGGCCTACAGACCCCTGCGCGAGGCTCCGCGCATTTCGGCCCTCATTTCCGCAATTGCCGTGTCCTTCTTCATAGAAAGCCTGGCTGTGGTGGTCTTTACCGGCCAGCCCCGTCCCGTGCTGCAGCCCGACTGGCTCATCAGTGAATGGCAGTGGGGCAATATCCGCATCCTGAAGCTCACGGCCTTTGTGCCCGTCATGACTGCCGTGCTGGTGGCAGGCCTGCTCTACATTCTCTACCGCACGAAACCCGGCCTTGCCATGCGCGCCATCTCCAAGGACATCGAGACAACAAGGCTTATGGGCGTGCGTGTGGACAACATCATTGCCTTTACCTTCGCGGTCGGTTCCGCGCTTGCTGCTGCCTCTGGCATCATGTGGGCTCTGCGTTACCCCCAGGTGCATCCCTACATGGGCATTATGCCGGGTCTGAAAGCCTTTGTGGCAGCAGTCGTTGGCGGTATCGGCTCCGTTCAGGGCGCAGTGATAGGCGGTGTCATTCTCGGTTTCGTGGAAATCATGTCCATCGCCTTCTTCCCGGAAATGTCCGGATACCGCGACGCCTTTGCCTTCATCATTCTGGTTCTTGTGCTCGTCTTCAAGCCTACTGGCCTGCTAGGTGAGAATCTGAAGGAGAAGATCTGATGCGGTTCAATCGTACTACCTTCATATGCCTGGCACTCATGGCCGCGGGCGGGCTGTTTCTGACCCAGGCGGACATGTTCCTGGGCAACTACCAGCTTTATATTCTGAAGCTTTTCTTCATCAACGCCATCCTGGCCCTGTCCCTGAACCTCATCTACGGATTCACGGGCATGTTCTCCCTGGGCCACGCGGGATTCATGGCTCTTGGCGCCTACATGGCAGCCCTGTGCATCCTGCCTCCCGAACAAAAAGAGATGATGTGGATTCTGGAACCCATCATCTGGCCCTTCTCGGATCTTTTCACGCCCTTCTGGCTTGCAGTCATTTTGGGTGGCCTTGTGGCCTTCATCTTTGCCCTCTTCATAGCAGTGCCTGCTCTCAGATTGGGTGACGACTACCTTGGCATTGCCACCCTGGGCTTTGCAGAAATCATCCGCGTTCTTCTGACCAATGCCACACCCATCACCAACGGTTCCTTGGGCATCAAGGGCATACCGGATTCAGCGACACTCTTGACCTGCTATGTGTGGATGCTGATAACCCTTGTGGTCATTGCGCGCATTGTCTACGGCAACTTTGGCAATGTTCTGCGCTGCATCCGCGACAACGAGATCGCGGCCCAGGTTATGGGCATCAACGTCTTTGGCTACAAGGTCATGTCCTTTTGCGTGGGCGCCTTCTTTGCAGGCGTTGGCGGCGCACTGCTTGGCAGCCACCTTTCCACCATCGACCCCAAGATGTTCAACTTCCTTCTGACCTTCCAGGTGCTCATGTATGTGGTTGCAGGCGGCCTTGGTTCCCTGACGGGTTCCATCCTTGGCGCTGGTATCATCACAGTGCTGCTTGAGTGGCTGCGCGCCATAGAAGAGCCCATGGACTTCTTCGGCCTTGTGGAAATTCCGGGCATCCCTGGCATGCGCATGGTGGTCTTCTCGGTGCTCTTGCTTGCCATCATTCTCTACCGCAGAGAAGGCATCATGGGCTCCAGGGAAATCACCATTGATGGAATAGGCAGATTCTTCCGCCGCCTCACAACCAGGACAGCAGGGAGGGAAGGATAATGAGCTTTACTGTTCCCAGTCCCACGGACGCCCTGCTTTCTGCACAGAATGTCACCATGCGTTTTGGCGGCATCGTGGCAGTGAACGAAATGAACGTTGCCCTGCCCAAGGGCAGCATTTGCGGTATCATTGGTCCCAACGGTGCCGGCAAGACGACGCTGTTCAACATTCTGAGCGGCTTTTACACACCCACAGAGGGTGACGTGATCTTCGCTGGCAAGTCCATACGCAAGAAGAGCCCGGACCAGGTCTGCAAGCTCGGCATGGCAAGGACCTTCCAGAACATCCGCCTCTCAAGTCAGATGACGGTTCTTGAAAACGTCATGGTCGGCTGTCATGTGCGCCGCCACTGCTCCTGGTGGATGGCAGCCCTTGGCCTTCCCAACTACTACCGCGAGGAAGGAGAGATCAGGGAAAAGGCCCGCGCCCTGGTGGACAAGGTGGACCTTGGCTCCATGCAGAACGAAAAGGCAGGCTCGCTTCCCTACGGCGCCCAAAGGCGCCTCGAGATTGCCAGGGCCCTTGCCACAGAACCAAGGCTTCTTTTGCTGGACGAGCCGGCAGCAGGCATGAACCCCCAGGAAAGCCTAGATCTCATGCATTTCATTCGCCAGATTCGCGACGAATTCGATCTGACGATTTTGCTTATCGAGCACGACATGAAGGTTGTCATGGGTGTGTGCGAATACATCTGGGTCATGGAATACGGGGCCCTGATTGCCGAGGGCGAGCCCGCGGAAATCCAGGCAAACCCGGAGGTCATTCGCGCCTACCTTGGCGATGACTTCGTCAAGGAAAGCTAGGAGGCAATAATGTCCACGCCCGACATCATGTTGGAAATCAAGGATCTGTACGTCAACTACGGCGGCATCTGCGCTGTGCAGGGCGTCAATCTGAACATCAGGCGCGGCAGCATCGTAACCCTTGTAGGCGCCAACGGCGCAGGCAAGAGCAGCATCATCCGCAGTATTGCCGGCCTGAACCGCCAGGTGACCGGCGACATTCTCTTTTCGCGCAAGCAGGGCGACAAGGCAGAATCCATCATAGGTCTCAAGCCCGAAAACATGGTCCGCAGGGGCATCAGCCTCTCTCCAGAGGGCAGGCGCATTCTCCCTCATCTGACCGTGCAGGAAAACCTCATGCTCGGGGCCTATTCCCGCAATGACAGGGAAGGCATCCAAAAGGACATCGAGCGCGTCTATGAGCTCTTCCCCCGCCTTGAGGAGCGTCACTGGCAAAAGGGCGGAACACTGTCCGGTGGCGAGCAGCAGATGCTTGCTGTGGGCAGGGCGCTCATGAGCCAGCCGGATCTCATTATGCTGGACGAGCCCTCTCTTGGCCTCGCACCTCTCCTCGTCAAGGAAATTTTCAGCATTATCGAACGCATTCATGAGACAGGCATGACTGTCCTGCTTGTGGAACAGAACGCCTTTGCGGCCCTCAATGTCGCGGACTACGCCTACATCCTGGAAGTGGGACGCATAGCCCTTGAGGGAACAGGAAAGGAGCTTCTTGCCAACCCGCAGGTGCGCGCAGCCTACCTTGGCGGATAAAAGTCCTCACTTTTGCGAATTTTGCGGCCCTTCTTCCGAGCATGGAAGAAGGGCCTTTTTCTTGAAAAATAGCTCTGTATTCTGAGCTACAGGACAATATCGACTTCGTAGTTGTCGTCGATGAGCAGGGATCTCACCTCATGTTTTCTGGCAAGCTCAAGAGTGCGCGCGTTGTCTTCAAGGACATTGTCCAGTGTGCACCAGCCATCATTCAGACGGTACTCAATGGCATTGGCATGTTTCTTGATTGCTGCAAAATTGTCCCGTATGTACCTTTCACTCATTACAATGCAATAATACCGTATGTCCTCAAGATACTTGTTGTCAATGTCCTTTGCCCAGTCAAAGGGTATATAGCAGCCCTCGATTATGAGATTTTGTCTGTTCTCTATGACCGTTTTGAGCATTTCGCGCACAATGGGCCAAAGCTGCTCTGTTATTTTGTCATCATTCTCTGGAGTGAGATTCATGTGTCCACTGCGAATCAGCCCCATCTTCAGGTGATCCAGGGAAAGATAGGGGTACTTGTACTTTTCCAGCAACTTTTGCGCGCAGACAGTCTTGCCCGTATGGGATGCTCCGGCCAGCAGCACAACCATGACTTGTCCTATTTGTGTTTGCTCAAAAAAGGGGAAACAGACGCCTTTTGCGTGCTGTTCCCCCATTGTTTGGATTTTTCCGGACGTCCTCTCTAGTCCAGCACAAATCGCTGGCCAGCGTGTCCTGTAGGATAGCTGACAGTGATGGCCGGCCTGGCAAATGTCCAGAGCGGCTGCTTCGTGTTGTGCAGGGCATGCTGCCAGATGTCATGATAGAACACCGGCCACCAGTCGTGTTCGCCAACAGGACCAAGGCTTGTGGTTCCAAGCTCTATGTAGGAGTCGAAGCGGAAAGACATGGCATAGTATTCACGACGTATGCCCTGTCCCAGGAACTTGCCAGTCTGGCGGTTTGCCACGATGGTGTAGAGGAAGTCCTCGACCGGGAACGTGTCTCCCTCGGCCCTTGGAGAGTAGGAAAGCAGAAGAAAGTCCTCGTAGGTCGAGACGTTCACAAGAACGGGATGTATCTGGTCGCTCAGCCAGTTTCTGGGGGACGTCTGCATGAGCTCGCACTCTGTGCCGTCTGGCCTTGTGTAGAAGAAGGACCAGCTCTGGTTCTCGTCCCCGTTTTCGGCAAGGCGGGCATTTTCTATCACTCGTTCGGTGTAGGTACCAGTGACAGGAAGCACAACCTTGTCCGCCTCCAGAATTGGGGAATGAACCACCATGGTCTTTTCGTTCAGGGTCACGCGATAGAAGAGCCATTCACCTGCGTTGGGCTGTTCCGCAAAGCCAAAGTGGGTGTAGATGCGTCCGGCTGACAAAAAGCCATGGCCTACAGGAGTGGCCTGGTCTGCGCCAAGAATGGTAAAGCTGTTTCCGCCATTGAGACCATCGAAATGAATGGCTCCGGCATTGGGGGTGGGCAGATCTGTGGGCTCCGGGGCCTTGGCAAACCAGGCAGCCGAGGGTGCAACATAGGATATGGGCATGTTCTTATCCCCCCTGTTGATATGGGAAAAGGACCGATCACGCCCACAAGAAAGCGCGGGCCGGTATCGATCTGGACAATCAGGCAAGCTTGGTTGCACGCACTCTTGCTTGTATCAGGCAAAAGCAGGATGCATTTGTTTTTGTTTGTAGCACAGGAAGAACAGCCTTTGCCAGAGTCTGGGGCCCCTTTTTGTGCCTTGGCTTCAAAAAAGTTCGCGATCTGCCGAAACTTGCCTGCCCTATGCCTTGTTCCTTTCTCCAAGATGAAGGCGCATCTGATGCCAGACCTGTCCCCCATGCGTAGAATCCGATACGCCCTCGTCCGCAAAACCAAATTCCCTGTAGAAGGGAACAAGCGCCTCCTTGCAGGTGAGGACAATGCCAGCCCTTTTGCGTGCGCAAGATTCGGCAATCACTTCTGAAAGGACATGGTGGGCAAGCCCCTCGCCCCTGTGCATGGGATCCGTGCAGACACTGAAGAGCATCTGCCAGGCGCCGTTTTTCTCGTGCAGGGAGGCATTTGCGTACATCTCGTCAGCAAGATCCCTGCACTCTGTCGCAAGGCCGCAGGAATAGGCAAGAAGCTTTTTCTCGTCAAAAAGAAGCCAGAAGCATTCCGGATAGATGGCAAGGCGCTCTTGAAGGCGCGTCCTGTCCGCAGCCTCTTCGGGCGGAAAGGACACAGTTTCGAGCTCTTCTATTGCCTCAAGATCGTCGGGAGTCGCGTGGCGCAGGCAGAGCATCAGGCCTCCATGCCAAGGTAGGCTGTGCGCACCTTTTCGGAAGCAAGGAGGTTTGCAGAACTGTCTTCCATGGTGACACAGCCGTTTTCCATGACATAGCCACGGTGGGCAATGCGCAGAGCCTGGTTGGCGTTCTGTTCCACCAAAAAGACAGTTGTGCCGTCGCTGTTGACCTTCTGTATGATCTGGAAGATCTGCTGGATGATGATGGGGGCAAGGCCAAGGGATGGTTCGTCAAGAAGCAGAAGCTTCGGGCGGGCCATGATGGCACGGCCCACTGCCAGCATCTGTTGCTCACCACCGGAAAGTGTTCCGCCTGCCTGGCCTATGCGCTGTTTCAGGATAGGGAAGAGCGAGAAGACATATTCCATGTCGCTTGCTATGCCGTCCTTGTCCCTGCGCAAAAAGGCGCCAAGATCCAGATTTTCGGCAACAGTCAGCTCAGGGAAGATGAGACGGCCTTCCGGAACCTGGGATATGCCAAGTTTCACGATTTCGTTCGGAGGAAGTTCGTGAATGGGCTTGCCCTTGAAGAGTATGGAGCCGGATCTCGGGTGCTGTATGCCGCAGATGGTCATGAGGGTCGTGGACTTTCCTGCGCCGTTTGCGCCGATGAGGGTCACGATTTCCCCTTCGTCCACGTGCAGGCTCACGTCACGCAAAGCCTGAATGACACCGTAGTAGGTATTGACGTTCTTGAGCTCAAGCATTGCGACTTTCTCCGAGGTAGGCCTTGATGACGTCCGGATTGCTGCGAATTTCGGCAGGCGTTCCGCTGGCAATGGGGGAACCGTATTCCATGACGTAGATGCGGTCTGACAGGGACATGACCATACTCATGTCGTGCTCTATGAGCAGCACAGAAAGAGAGTACCTCTCCCTCAGGGAAAGGATGAGCTCGCGCAGATCCCTTGTCTCGTTGGGGTTCATGCCGGCAGCAGGCTCGTCCAAAAGAAGCATGTGCGGATCCGTTGCCAGGGCCCTGGCTATTTCAAGGCGCCTTTGGTCACCGTAGGGCAGATTGCAGGCAGTCTCGTCCCACTGGCGCTCAAGCCCCACTGTCTTCAGAAGATCGTAGCTCTTGTCAACGGTCTGCTGTTCTTCCTCCCTGGTTCTCCTGTCGCGGAGAAGGGCCGAGAGGATGCCAGCCCTTGTTCTGCAGTGGCAGCCCACCATGACGTTTTCAAGAACAGTCATCTGGCTGAAGAGGCGGATGTTCTGGAAGGTCCTGGCCATGCCAAGGGCCGTGATCTCGTGCGTCTTCTTGCCTATGAGGCTATGTGTAACCCCGTCCACTGTAAGATTGATGGAGCCGGCAGTAGGCCTGTAGATACCTGTCACACAGTTGAAGAAGGTAGTCTTGCCAGCGCCGTTTGGTCCGATGAGGGCCACGATTTCCTTTTCGTCCACCTTGAGACAGACCTCATTCAGGGCGCGCAGGCCACCGAAGTCCTGGGTCAGCTCGTGTACTTCAAGAACGGGTTTCATGCAGCGCCTCCCTTGCCCTCAAGGGCGCTTATGCGATACTTGCGCCGCTCCCCGGTAATAAGGCCCTGGGGCCTGAAGATCATCATGAGCACCATGACAAGACCGAAGAGAAGCATGCGGTAGTCCGCAAAGGCGCGCAGGTATTCGGGCACGAGAATGAGTATGAGCGCGCCAAGGGTCACGCCCGTGATGGAGCCCATGCCGCCCAAAACGACCATGGAGAGCATCATGCCACTTTCCATGAAGGTGAAGGACGCAGGGTTCACAAAGCTTGTCTTGGCTGCGAAGAAGACACCGGCAAAGCCTGCCCAGGCGGAGCTCAAGGCAAAGGCCGAGAGCTTGACCCTGGTCAGATTGATGCCCATGGCCTCGGAGGCTATCTCGTCTTCGCGCAGGGCCTGCAGGGCAAGGCCCACGCGGGAGTTCTTGAGGCGCGTAATGATGATGATGGCAACAATGACAGCTGCCACGCACAGGTAGTAGAGGTAGACCGTTGCCTGCTGGATATCGAGCTCAATGCCGAAGAGTCCGGGTTTGGGAATGTTGCTTATGCCGTGGCTGCCGCCAGTGACGGAGACCCAGTTCAAGAGCATGAGACGCACGATTTCGCCAAAGCCCAGGGTGACGATGGCAAGATAGTCGCCGCGCAGACGCAGCACCGGAAAGCCCAGGGCCAGGCCAAAGAGGATGGTCATCACACCGCCAATGGGCAGGCAGATCCAGAAGCCGAAGCCGAAATAGGTGGTGAGCAGGGCGTAGGTGTAGGCGCCAATGGCATAAAAGGCCGCGTAGCCGAGCACAAGCTGTCCAGCAAGGCCAACAATGATGTTGAGGCCCAGGGCCAGCATGACGTAGATGAGCGCCGAAATGAGAATGGAAATCTGGTAGATGCTGCCGATCACGGGCAAGAAGGGGATGAGCAGCAGTAAGGCGACAAGAATGCCAAGGCTTGTGCGCCTGGCCTTGGGCTCCTTGAGGAGAGCAGCCACCGATGTCACGGCAGCGGGCATTTTCAGGGAGAAGCTTGAGCGCTGGCTCGCAAAGTACCACTGCCACAAAAGCGAGGCAAAGAAGATGCCAACGCCAAGGGCTGCCAAACGTTCCCAGAGGAAGATGACGGACTTGTCCGGCTGGATCTGCAGACCCATGATGGGCGAGCAGAGCACCATGAACCAGACAGCCGCAAGAAGTGCATGCAGTATCCGTTTCATGGGTCTACACCTTTTGGACCTGATGCTTGCCGAGAATGCCGTCAGGTCTGAAAATGAGGATGAGGATGAGCAGGCAGAAGGCAAGCACGTCCTCGTAGTTGCCTGCCACGTAGCCTGTGGTAAAGGATTCGGCAAGGCCCAGGGTGAGGCCGCCAAGAACTGCTCCGGGAACTGAGCCTATGCCGCCAAGAACTGCGGCAGTGAAGGCCTTCATGCCTGCCAGAAATCCTATGCCAAAGTTGATTTGTCCCATGTGGGAAGCTATGAGCACGCCACCAAGGGCTGCCAGAGCGGAGCCCACGATGAAAGTCACGGAAATGATGTGGTTTGCGTCAATGCCGAGCAGCATTGCCATGGTACGGTTCTGGGCAGTGGCGCGCATGGCCTTGCCCATACGCGTATAGCGTATCCACAGCATGAGGCCGATCATGGTGGTAAAGCTCACAACCAGGATGAAAAAGTCGCTTGGACCCAGAACGTAGTTGAATTTTTCCAGCAGCCAGTCAATGTCCGGCAAAAGCATGGGGAAGGGCACAAAGTCGGGAGTCTGCGCCAGAAGCACGTAGTTTTGCAGGAAGGTGGACATGCCGATGGCGGAAATGAGCGGGCTCAGTCTCGGAGCATTGCGCAGGGGCTTGTAGGCGATCTTTTCCATGGTGTAGCCGTAGGCCGAGGTCCAGACTATGGCTGCCAGGGCGGCTACGATGAGAATGCCGCCTGCAGGAAAGCCCAGATAGCCCAAAAGCCCTGCAACCAGCAGGGCCGTGAAGGCGCCAACCATGTATATTTCGCCGTGCGCGAAGTTGATGAGGCCGATAATGCCGTAGACCAGAGTGTATCCGAGCGCGATGAGCGCATAGATGCTGCCTCTGGTCAGTCCGCCGAAAAAGAGTTCTATAAAGTATTGAAAGTCCATGCCGGTCTCTTGACCCTGGTCAAAAAGACGGAAGGGCAGATCTCCCTTCCGTCTTCAAGAAAAGGTGTTTAGTCGAGCGTCACGCTGTAGTCGGTTTCCACAAACTTGCCACCCTTGATCTGGTAGACGGAGAGTGCAAGACCAGCGGCGTCGCCGCTCTTGTTGAAGACAAGGTCGCCAAGGGGAGTGGAGACCTTCTTGGTGTGCAGGGCTTCAACAATCTTGGCAGTCTCGGTGGAACCGGCTTCCTTGATGGCATTGATGAGCGCAAGCATTGCACTGTAGGCATTGTAGTAGAAGGAGCCGGGCTCGGCATTGAACATGTCTATATGGCCCTGGCGAGCTTCCTTGTAGATGGGCAGGGAGGCTGTATCCTTGGGGTAGGAGCAGTACACACCCTCTGCTGCCTCGCCGGCCATCTTGATGAAGGCGTCGTCCTTCAGGCCGTCGGGGCCGATCACAACAGTGTTGACGCGTGCGCGGCGCATCTGCTGGAGAAGCTTGGAGGCAGTGGGCTGGTAGCCGCCGAAGACAATGATATCTGCCTTTGCGTGGCGCAGCTTGCGCACGATGGGGCTGAAGTCCACAGCGTCGGGGGTGATGGCTTCAAAAAGCACGGTCTTGGCGCCGCCAGCTTCCATGAGGGTGCGGTTGTTGTCGCAAAAGCCCTTGCCGTAGTCGCCGTTGTCATGGACGTAGGCGACTTTCTTGACCTTCAGCTTCTCGAGCATGAAGCGGCTGGTGAGCTTTGCCTGATCGTCGTCCTTGGCAATGGTGCGGAAGAACATGGGGTTCACGCCACCAGCGGAAAGGCCGGGGGTGGTGGCGGAGGGAGACATGGCTACGATGTGGGCATCATTGTACAGGGGCAGGGAAGCCTTTGCAGGGCCGGAACAGATGTGGCCCATGACCACTGCCACCTTGTCGGAAATGAGCTTTGTGGCCACATTGGTGGCAAGTTCGGGCTTGCACTGATCGTCGCCGATGACAAGCTCGATCTGTTTGCCGAGAACACCGCCCTGGGCGTTGGCCTTTGCCACCACGACCTTGGCGGCATTGAGGCTGGGCACGCCGTAGGAGGCAAGATCACCGGAGTGGGCACCGGCGATGCCGATTTTGATGGTGTCTGCGGCATGGAGCGGAGCCGCAAGGCTGAGGCTCAGAAGGGCCGCTGCCACGGCACCGAGGAAGACGCGTTTCATGACATCCCTCCTTCAAGGAAGCTTTTGACAACATTTGCAGATTGATATTCGCAAAAGGTCACGGATTTTACGGACAAAGCCGCAGGATGGCAAGCCTTGGCCCGCCTAAAGTCACGCCTGCCCTGCGCGTCTGCCCACTCCCCTTGAGGGCGACAGATACGAGAGGCTGAACAGGTGTATTTGCACATTTTGCCTGAACCTGCATGTTTACGCAAGACTTTTGCGCAGGGAGAACACTGTCTTGGTCCTGTCCGGGACCAGTCTGGGGCCAAGACAAATTTTTCACAAGTGACAAAGGGTGTTTGTCTTGGCGTTATACGAAGGAAATCACACCATGTATCATACAATTTTTAGGGAATAGCAGATACTTTTATTTATAAACGCATAATACTGGCAAAATAAAAAATCTTTTTTTCGGGAAATATATTCTCTCTTGAAGAGTTTTTCAATGCTGTTTTTGTCATTTATACAGGTGAATGATAAAGAAATCTGGCACTCTGTGATCTGCTGTGCTTTCCATAATCTGCGTTATTGAAGGGAAAACAAAATTTGTTTTCTGTTTTTGTGCTTTTTATCACAAGCGTGGTGGTGGTTTTTGTCTGGCTGGAAAAAAGGGTGGACCAAAAGCCGACCTTCGAATGCCTGCAGAAACAAAAAAAGGGAGGAGGGCCAAAAGCCCCTCTCCCCGCAAGTCGGAAAAAGGATGGCGCTAGTCGAGCGTCAGGCTGTAGTCGGTTTCCTCGTACTTTCCACCCTTGATGGTATAGATGGAAAGGGCAAGGCCTGAAGCGTCACCGCTCTTGCTGAAGACAAGCTCGCCAACGGGAGTGGCGACCTTGCTGGTGTGCAGGGCTTCAATAACCTTGTCGGTGTCTGTGGTGCCGGCTACCTTTATGGCGTTCACAAGAGCCAGCATGGCACTGTAGGCATTGTAGTACACAGGACCGGGCTCGGCCTTGAAGGTGTCGATGTGTTCCTGGCGCGCTTCCTTGTAGATGGGCAGGAAGGAGGTGTCCTTGGGGTAGGCTGTGAACACGCCTTCGGCTGCCTGGCCTGCCATCTTCAGGAAGGCATCGTCCTTCAGACTGTCAGGGCCAATCATGGGAGTCTTCACGCGGGCTCTGCGCATCTGCTGGAGAAGCTTGGATGCCAGGGGCTGGTAGCCGCCAAAGACGATGATGTCTGCCTTTGAGTGGCGCAGTTTGCGCACAATTGGGCTCAAATCCACTGCATCGGGAGTGACAGCCTCGAAAAGAACTGTCTTTGTTCCCGCGGCTTCCATAAGAACCTTGTTGGTGTCGCAAAAGCCCTTGCCGTAGTCGCCGTTGTCATGGACGTAGGCTATGTTCTTGGCCTTCAGACTTTCGAGCATGAAGCGGCTGCTCAGCTGCGCCAGAGCATCGTTCTTGGCAATGGTGCGGAAGAACATGGGGTTTTCGCCGCTTTCGGAAAGAGCCGGGGTGGTGGCTGTGGGAGACATGGCAATGATGTGGGCATCATTGTACAGGGGCAGGGAAGCCTTGGCAGGGCCGGAACAGATGGGGCCCATGACAGCCGCCACCTGATCGGAAATGAGCTTTGTAGCCACATTGGTGGCAAGCTCAGGCTTGCACTGATCGTCGCCTATGACAAGTTCGATCTGTTTGCCCAGTATTCCACCCTGGGCATTGACCTTGGCAGCCACAATCTTGGCTGCATTGAGGCCGGGCACTCCATAGCAGGCGAGATCACCGGTGTGGGCTCCGGCAACGCCTATTTTGATGGTTTCTGCTGCCTGAAGCGGAGCGCAAACGCCCAGGCTCAGAAGGGCCGCAGTCACGGCACCAATGAAGACGCGTTTCATGACATCCCTCCACAAAGGACGTGTTTTGCAAGGTTTTGTTGTATTTGGCTTGGCCTGATAGGCAAAAGGTTGCGAAACCTATCGACAAAACCCGGTTCTGGCAAGCCCTGTGTCGTCTTGCAAGGAACGTCATTTGCGCAGAGCCCGAAAGTAGGGTAAGGATCCTCCATGGCGCCAACTTTTTGCCGTATTTTCGGGAAGGTCGGACTTTCTTCAACTTTTGGACGCCTGGTGTGCCCGCACCCTGTACGGGATGCGCTGTCGCAAGAGGCACATCCGCCTGGGTACTGGCGCAAACACCATTGGGGCAAGCGAAAACCGGCAAGGGGTTGAAGACTCACTGCGCATGCGTACACATGCCTCAAAATGCGCAGGACACAGAACAAATCTGGAAAGGAGGAAGGCGCCTTTCCCCAGCATAAAGAGAGGGGAAAGGCGCCGGTATTGGGTATGAAACGTATTGCAAGTTTTGTGGCTGCCCTTGTGTGTCTTGTCCAGCTGGCCCTGCCCGTGCAGGCAGCGGATCTTGTGAAGGTTCCAACAGCATGGCTGGACGAACACGAAACATTCCTCATCTGGTACGCCAAGGAAAAGGGCTGGGACAAGGAAGCTGGTCTGGACATAGAGATGAAGCTCTTCAGCTCCGGTCCGGACATTCTGACTGCTCTCCCTGCAGGGGAGTGGGTTTTTGGAGCAGTGGGAGCGCTGCCTGCCATGCTGGGCAATCTGCGCCACGGCATCAGCATCATTGCCTATGCCAACAATGAGGCTGAAGACTGCACGTCCGTTGTCGTGCGCGAGGACAGCTCCATTGCCAGGGTGAAGGGATGGAATAAGGACTATCCCGAAGTCTACGGCGATCCCGAAACCGTCAAGGGCAAGACCTTTCTGGTGACGACCCTTACCTCCTCGCACTACGCTTTGAGCAACTGGCTGAACGTTCTTGGGCTCAAGGACAGCGATGTCGTGATCAAGAACATGGATCAGGCTCAGGCTTTGGGCGCATTTGAGAACAATATCGGTGACGGTGTGGCCATCTGGGCTCCCTATACCTTCATCATCAAGGAAAAGGGTGGCGTTGTCTTTGCCGGCGACATTGTCAAATGCAAGAAGTCCAACCCGATTGTTCTCATTGCCGACACAAAGTACGCAGAAGAGCATCCCGATGTGGTCGCCAAATTCCTTGGCGTCTACATGCGTGGCGTGGAAATGCTCAAGAAGACAACGCCAGAGGCGATTCTGGACGAATACCAGCGCTTCTATCTGGAATTTGTCGGCAAGCCCTACAACCGCAACCAGGCGCTCATGGATCTGAAGACACATCCTGTCTATTCGCTTGACGAGCAGCTAGCCATCTTTGACGACAGCAAGGGCCCGAGCCAGGCTCAGCTGCACCAGCAGGACGTGGCAGCCTTCTTCTCCAAGGTGGGACGCATAAGCCCCGAAGAAGCCGCCAAGGTGCAGGATGGAACCTACGCCACAGGAAAGTATCTGAAGCTTCTCAAAGAGCAGCAAAAGTAGGGATCAGCAAAAGCAGGTATCGTCTGCGACTTTTGCCGATATGGGCTCTTTTTTGCCTGTGAACCTTTCTGTCTGGGTATCCGTCCTTTGGATGCTTGTGCATCCGGGGAATGGATACCCTGCTTTTTCTTGCATCATGGTAGAGGAGGAAGGCGCCTTTTCCCCTGCACGCGGGGGCTGCGCCTGATTTTGGATGAAGACAGAACATGCGCCCGAAGCAGAACTCATCTTGCATGGAGGCCCCATTCTGACCATGGATGAACCCTCCATGGTTGAGGCCGTAGCAGTGGGTCAGGGCCGGATTCTTGCCGCAGGTTCCCTTGCCTCCGCGCTTTCATTTCGCACGCCTGCGACCCGTGTTGTGGATCTTTGCGGGAAAACCCTGCTTCCGGGATTTGTCGATGCCCACAGCCACTTCATCGACACAAGCATACGTACAGCCTGGGTGGATCTGCGAAGTACCCCCTTGGGATCGGTCAAAAGCATCGAGGATATGGTTGAACTCCTCTCCTTGCGCGCCGAAGGGACCAGACCGGGAAAGTGGATCGTGGGCTGGGGCTACGACGACACCAATATTGCCGAACTTCGCCATCCCACAAGGCTGGATCTGGACAGAGCAAGCAGCAGCCACCCCATAGTGCTGCAGCACATCTCTGGGTGGGTGACCGCCTCCAATTCGCTGGCCCTTGCAAGGGCTGGTCTTGACAGCAGTGTCGAGGATACGGAGACCACAGTCTTCAGACGCATGGAGGACGGCTCTCTTTCGGGCGTCATAGAGGCAAGCATCTGCCCTGTGCTTTCAAAGGTTGCGCCTCCAGGCGACGAGGAGGTTATACAGAGCCTTGCCTGTGGCTCTGCCATGTATCTGGCAAAGGGCTGCACAACTGCGCAGGAAGGGTGGATAGCGGATCCAGTGTGGATAACCCAGGCCAGAAAGGCCCTTGAGCAGGGCTATCTCAGGGTGCGCCTTGTGCTCTATCCCCTGGCTCAGGGCACAAGCCTCGACAACTACCGAAAGCTCTTTCCCGTAGCACCTTCGGGAACAAGCCTCGACAAGGATATGAGACTCATCCTTGGCGCTTCCAAGCTGTCAGCGGATGGCTCCATCCAGGCATACACTGGCTATCTTTCGCAACCCTATCACATTTGCCCGCAGGGAAAGGAAGCTTACAGAGGCTATCCCTCCAACGATCCTGCGTATCTTGCGTCCCGCATAGAGAACCTGCATCGCATGGGAGTGCAGATTGCAGTGCACTGCAATGGCGACGCTGCCATAGACATGGCTCTGGACGCCCTTGAAAAGGCGCAGGCAGCGTACCCCCGCAGGGATGCCCGCCACATCATCATCCACAGCCAGATGGCCCGTGATGATCAGATAGAGCGCATGGCAAGACTCGGCATTGTCCCCTCCTTCTTTGCTGCGCACATCTACTACTGGGGAGACCGCCACTACCACATCTTCATGGGGCCAGAGCGTGCAAGGCGCATGAGTCCGGCAGGCTCGGCACTGCGCTGCGGTATTCCCTTTACCCTGCACAACGATACCTATGTGACACCCATAGATCCTCTGGGGCTTGTCTGGGCAGCCGTGAACCGCACAAGCAGCGGGGGACTGGATCTGGGAAGAATGGAGCAGGGGATTCCTGTTCTGGAGGCCCTGAAGGCCGTGACCATACATGCCGCGCGCCAGGGTTTCGAGGAAGAGCGCAAGGGCAGCATAGCAAAAGGCAAGATGGCGGATCTCGTGGCCCTGGACAAAAATCCCTGTGACGTGGATCCCATGGAAATCAGGGACATCCGGGTGACAGCAACCCTGGTTGCCGGCAAGGTCGAATACGGTAGCCTGTAGGGCAGGGATGATGCAAAAGAAGGGGAGAAGGGTACATTGACCCTTCTCCCCTGACCTTTTTTCTGCTTTGTTTGATGGCGCTCTTATTGTGCCTTGCCTGCCCTGGCCTCTTCTGCCGCAAGGCCGATATATTTGTTGGTTATATAGCCGCTTGCGTGAATCTTGTTCAGCTCCTGCCTTGTGATGCGTCCGGAATGTTCCAGAAATTCCGCAAGGTGGGTGAACCACTGCTGCACCCTGGAAGGCCCGTTGTTTGTGTCAAAGGCTGCCTCAAGATCAGTCAGTGTGTAGGTGTTGTGGGCCGCAAGGTCACGCTTGGCAAGCTCTGCGGTGTATTCTGCTCCAGCCCAGTCCGTGTAGAAGCGCAAATACTCTTCCACAAGCTTGTCCATGGGCGTGTTCCGCATGTATTCTACGCCGCGCTGGTAGATCTGCAGGAATTTTGTCGTGATGTCGGGATGCTTTTCGGCATAGGTCTTGTTGGCAGCAAGGACGAGGGGAAGAGGGTGCCCTGTCCTGTGCGGTGTGGAAGCCACAAGCCAGCCACGGTTTTGTCCCACATAGGTGAGCGGAGCCCAGAGCACAACGGCATCGCCAATGCCGCAGTCGAAGGCAGCCAGTGCTGAAGCCTGCTCCATGTTCTTGATGGTCACATCCTTTTCCGTGAGTCCCAGTGCCGCAAGCCAGGTGGACAGGGCGTAGTGGGAAGAGGAAATGGTGGTAGTGAGTACGGTTATGCCCTTGACCGTCTCGGGGCAGCCCAGCACGTTGGGGCATTCATTGTTGTAGCCCTTTGCCCTGGCAATGGGCGAGTCGGGACGAACAAGGACTGCGTTTGCCCTGGCCTCGTCGTTGCAAATGGCGATGACGGACATGTCGTAGCGAAGCGCACCCAAAAGGGCAGGCACAGAGCCTACACCTGCATACACCCAGGATCCGGCCGGAAGCGTGTTTACAGCGTCCATGCCGGAATTGAAATAGAGCATGCTAACGTCAAGGCCTGCTTCCCTGTCCCAGCCCTGCTCCTTGGCATACCAGATGGGGAAGGCCTCCTGTTCGCCCATCCAGGCTGTGGCCACTTTCTGCAGGGGAGCTGCCGAAACGGGTGCCTGGGTCATGAGAAGGGCGCTCAAGAGGAGGACTGACAGGCGACAAATCCATTGTTTCAGGGGCATGTCATATCTCCTTGAAAGGCAGCAAAGGCGGGGCTCAAGCCGTACGTGCGGCTTTTGCCCCGCCTTGATGTTCAGTTGGCAGGACTTTTGTCCGGGACTACTTGTAGCCGGGGATGGGGCCAGTGATGAGCTTCAGATACTTGCCTGTGGCATAGGTGCCGCTGCCAACCTTGGCCAGCTCGTCATTGTTGATGGAGCCGACGCTGTTGAAGAACTTTGCTATGGCTGCCTGCCACTGCTGGGCTGTGCTGGCTCCCTTGCTGTCGTCAAAGAGAGCAAGCTGCTGTTCGAGATTGAAGACAGGATGGGTCTTCATATCCGTGAGGCAGAGCTGCTTTGTGTAGTTCTTGCCGGCCCATTCCAGGAAGAAGCGCTGGTAGTCGGCGATGAGGTTTTCCAGGGGTTCCTTCTGCATCATGTTTACTGAGCGCAGATACACTCTGAGGAACTTTGCCACCACTTCGGGATTGGCTTCCGCATACTTCGTGTCGGCAATGAGAACGATGGGGTTGCCAACCTTGCACTTTTGCAGATCGCCTGCGATCTTCCAGCCCTTGGCTTCGCCTGCGTACATATGGGGAGCCCACAGGGCAACGCCGTCGCCAATGCTGTTGTCAAAGGCAGCGAGGGCCTGGGCCTGATCCATGTTCTTGATGGTCACGTCCGCGTCGGTCAGACCAAACACCTTGAGCCAGGAGCTCAGGGCATAGTGGGCGGAGGAAACGGTGGTGGTCAGGAATGTCTTGCCCTTGATGGTCTCGGGGCTGCCGTAGACTTCGGGGTAGTCCTTGTTCCAGCCCTTTACCTTGGCAATGGGGGAATCCGCGCGCACAAGCACGGCATTGGTCATGGATTCGTCGTTGCCGATGGCAATGACGCTGGTACTGTAGCGCAGATTGCCCATCATGGCAGGCACGCCACCCATGCCGGCAAAGACCCAGGATCCGGAAGGCAGGGCATTGAGGATGTCCATGCCGGAGCTGAAGTACTGGACGTCTATGTCGAGGCCTTCAGCCTTGTCCCAGCCCTTTTCCTTGGCGTACCAGATGAGGAAGGTCTCATGTTCGTCCATCCAGGCTGTGGGGAGTTTCACCAGATCGGCAGCCCTTGCGCCTGTTGCGGTAAAGGAGAAGCTGAACACGGCAATCAGGAGAACCATCAGGAGTCTTTTCATGCGCATACTAACCTCCATGTTAGTCTGTGTCGTGCTGAGGAAAAAACCTCAATGCTGATTTGCGAGATTGTCTCAGGAAGCATTTTTTATATGGGAGACTGTCTTTTTTGCCTCTGGAACAAGGTGCCTTTTCCTGAGATACCTGTATCTTATTCGGAACGAAGCGTACTGTGTGAGACATCCTGCAAGGGCAAGAACAAAGGCAATACCGCTGTTCAGTCCCATGTAGAGCACAAGTATGGCAAGAATGCAGAGCACAAGACCAAGAACGCGCATCCAGAAGATTTTGCGGTACACTGCATCAAGCTCTTCGGGCGAGGCCTCATGGGGTGTATGCCCCTCCTCTGCCCGACAGGAGGCGGGGCCTTTTCCCATGCGGGAGGAAGCTATGTTCCTTGTCACTGTCCAGACAATGCAGGCTCCGAAAAAGCCGACCAGAAGAGCCATTGTGAGCGGATCCATGGAAGCCTCTCTGCCACGGTTCGTGTATCTTTGCCTCGGCCGAGAACAGGCTAGAGGACAAGTTCCGTGTTGTCCGTGATTTCCTTGCGCAGGCGAAGGAAATCCATGGCCGTGTGCTCGCGCGGACGGGGAAGAGCAATAGTGTATTCGGTCTTGATGGTGCCAGGGAGCTTTCCTTCCATGAGCACAATGCGGTCTCCGAGGTAGAGGGCTTCGTCGATGTTGTTGGTGACGAAGATGACGGTCCTCTTTTCCTGTTCCCAGATGCGGGCAGTTTCCTTTTGCATGAAAAGGCGAGTCTGGGCGTCAAGCTGACCAAAGGGCTCGTCCAGAAGCATGATGCTGGGAGTGTTGGCGTAGGCTCTGGCAATGCCGACACGCTGCTTCATGCCGCCGGAAAGCTGGTGGGGATAGTGCTTTTCGAAACCCGTGAGGCCCACAAGGTCTATGTAGTGCTGCGCTATCCTGTGGCGTTCCTCTGTCGGGATACCCCTGAGCTTCAGGCCAAGCTCCACGTTGTCACGCACGTTTTTCCAGGCAAAGAGCATGTAGCTCTGGAAGACAATGCCGCGATCTGGACCTGGGCCCTCTACTGGCTTGCCATCAAGGGTTATCTCGCCCGTGTCCGGCTCCTCCAGTCCCGCAAAGATTTTGAGCAGGGTGGATTTGCCGCTCTGACCAGGGCCCAGAATGACCAGAAACTCGTTTTCGTACACGTCAATGGTGATGTCACGGATGACTGGCACTTCCTGGTTGCCCTTCTGTATAAAGGTCTTGCTCACATTGGAGCAGTGCAGTTTCAGTTTCATGTCGCTCATGTTTTATCGGCGTCCGTTCTCCGGGTCTTGTGCGCCGCCTCCTGAGTATCCTGCGGGTTGTTGGTTGCAGATTGCCAATCCTGCTGCCAATCCTACAGGTTTTCTATGTTGCGCTGCCACGGGCAAAGCTTGCGTTCGGCCATGGTGATGACAAGCGAGGTGATGCAGGCAGCAGCTGCTATGAGGATCATGCCGCCCAAGACCAGGGTGGGCTGGTGGGTGTCCATGCCTCGCTTGATGAGAAAGCCCATGCCGTTGCGGGAGTTCATGAGCTCTGCTGCCAGCACGCAGGTCCAGGCGGAGCTCAAGGAAATCTGCAGACCAGCGAAGATGGCCGGGAAGGAAGCCGGGAAGCAGACGTGGATGATCTCGTCGCGCCTTTTGCCGCCAAGAACGCGGATGACGTCGTAGAGTTCCGGATCAACAAGGCGGACACCGTTGTAGGCATTGAGCAGGCAGGGCACGAAGGTGCCGATAATGATGATGAAGACCTTGGACGTTTCGCCTATGCCGAACCAGAGGATGGCTATGGACACCCAGGCAATGGGGGGCATGGGCTTGAAGAGATCGAACAGGGGTTTGACTATGGCGTTGACGTATTTGTTGAGGGCCATGAAAAGGCCCAGGGGGATGGCAACGACCGAGGCCAGCACGAAGCCTATGAGGACGCGCTGCAGGCTTGCCCAGATGTGGCCCCACAGATGGGTGCCGGCAAACTTTATCTGGGTGAGCAAAACGAGCTGATCCCAGACCTCCAGGGGCCTTGCCAGGGAGTCGCGAAAGATTTTTTCCCGTGCGACATAGTCCCAGAGGGAGAGGAAGAGGACAACGGAAACGCAGTAGAGGAAATATTTGTTGGTCAAAAAGCGGTAGAGGCTGAAGGGCTGCCGGGTGCGTTTTTGACTGATGGTCTCGTTGGCAATGGAATTACCGGACATGCCTTACCTCCTGATACCTGCCAAAAGCTTCTTTTCCACGTGGTCAATGATGGCGCCTATGATGGCTCCCGAGATGCCCACGCAGATCATGCCCAGTACGATGATGTCCGGACGGCCAAGGCGACCGCCCATGGTGATGAGAAAGCCAAGGCCAGAGTCTGCAGCCAGAAGTTCGGCTGCAACGAGGTTGGTCCAGCAGTAGGCGAGGGCGAGCTGCAGGGCACCGAAGACCATGGGGAGGGCAGAGGGGATGCACAGCTGGCAGAAGATCTGCCAGTCATTGGCACCGTAGGTACGGGCCATCTGGATGAGAACAGGGCTTGTCATGCGCACGCCAACATAGGAGTTGATGACGCAGGGTACTATGCCGGCTATCCAGATGATGAAGACCTTGCCGGTCAGGCCGATGCCAAACCAGAACACCGTGAGCGGAATCCAGGCAATGGGAGGGATTGGGCGTATAAGCTCGAATATGGGGCGGAAGAGGCCCTCGACCACATTGAACCAGCCCATGGCGAGCCCCAGGGGAATGCCGACCAGAAGGGAGAGCAGATAGCCCAGGAAGGCTTCCTGTATACTCGTCCAGGCGTGGGCTCCCATGGTCGCGCCGTCGGGGTTGGCATTGGTCAGCTTGTCTATGAAGGTTGTGATTACCTGCGAGGGGGAGGCAAGCAGGGTATTGGGGATTATGCCAAACTGCACTACACCCTGCCAGACAGCAAAGAAGACAATGAGACTTATGTAGGGCAGGACTATGAGTGACAGCGGTTTTTTGACAACGACTTCTTGATAGGCCATGGCTTTTCCTCTCGGACAAGGGGCGTGGCAGATGCTCACTTCGGAGCTTTTGCGCGTTTACCACCAGCGGATGAGTTCTGTGACCTGTTTGCGCAATTCCACGAATTCGGGAGATATGGTGTCGCGCGGGCGAGGCAGGTTGATGGGAATTTCCGCCTTGATGGTGGTGGGCTTGTTGCTCAGAATGAGTACCCTTTCGGCAATGTAGACAGCCTCTTCCACGTTGTGCGTCACAAAAAGAACCGTCGCATTGAGCTTTTGCCAGAGTTTGACGAGCTCGTCTTCGAGGTAGAAGCGCAGTTTGACGTCGAGCTGGCCGTATGGTTCGTCCATGAGCAAAAGATCGGGGTTCACGGCAAAGGCGCGCGAAACAGCGATACGCTGCATCATGCTGGCCGATACCTGGTTGGGGTAGAGATCCGCACAGGATCTGAGACCCACAAGATCCATGATTTTGTCTGCCCGCTCCATGCGCTCTTCCCTGGGGACACCCTTGATTTCCATACCATAGGCCACGTTTTCGCGCACTGTACGCCAGGGCAGACATGTGGGTTCCTGAAACACATAGGAAATATTGTGCTTTCTCGGATTTGCTTCCTCTCCGTCGATAAGGATTTCCCCTTCCGTTGTCGGCATGAGCTTGGAAATACAGTTCAGAAAGGTTGTTTTGCCACAGCCTGTGGGGCCCACAATGGCCAAAAGCTCTCCTTCCTTGATGTCGAAATTGATGCCGTTCAAAACGGTCAGTTCGCCAAAGCGTTTTGTGAGATTATTCACAACTATCTTGGCACGTCTTTGAGAGTCTGCAGGCACGTTTTGCTCCTTATCCTGTTTGCAAGGCAAATGCGTTCTGATGAGGCTCTATGAAAAAAAAGCGTAAGCTTTGTTGCCGGCTAGAGTTGTGGTGGCGAGAGTCGGAGGGGGTGACTTGTCTCACGGAAACACCGGAAAGTGCGGGGGAAGGTCCGGTGCTAAAAGGTGCAGGCGGATTGCTTTGTGAGGGGATTTTTGTATGGATTTTGTGAGGGTTCGTGAAAAAAAGAATAACTGATAAGAGCGCTAATGCCAAGAAAATGTTTGCAATGCGGGAAGGATTTTTGTGTGGCGGATTTTCGTGGCTGGCTGGACGAATGCGCTCTTTGAAGGGGGGCGTTTTCGGGAGGAGAGCCAGGGGCTCTCCTCCAAAAAAGCTTTTTGGGGCGAGGGAATGACCTTGCACCCCTATTGCACTTTAGTTGTAGGATGCCTCAAGCATTTCCAGAATAAGTTTTGCATTGGCCGGACGGGGATTGTTGCCAATCAGGCGGGCATTGCCAGCTGCGCGCTCTGCGATAAGGGGCAGATCCTTGCGCTCGACACCATAGGGCTTGAGGCCTTCGGCAATGCGTATGTCTTTCAAAAGGGCGCTCATTCTGTGCGAGGCCTTTTCTGCCAGGGCCAGGGTGTCTGTGTCGTACTTTTCGCCCAGGATCATGGCCACCTCTGCGTACTTTTCCGGACGGGCCATGTAGTTGAAGGCCATGCACATGGGAGCAAGACAGGCAATGGCAACACCATGGGGCATGTGGTATTCGCGCGGGATGGCAGTGCCAACGGCATGGATGATGCCATTCTGGGTGTTGGAAAAGCCCATGCCGGCAATGGCCGAGGCGTAGAGCATGTCTGCCCTGGCAGCAAGATCCTGACCGTTGGTGTAGGCGCGGCGCATGCTGCGGGCTATGAGCTTCATGGCATGAAGATTCAGGGCGTTGGTGATGGGAGTGTCAGCCTTGCCGCAGAAGGATTCCATGGCGTGCACAAAGGCGTCGATGCCTGTGGCTGCCGGGACGCTCGGGGGAAGGCCGACAGTGAGCTCGGGATCGAGGATGACCGCAGTGGCGTACATGTAGTCCGACACAACACCCCATTTGCCGCCGTTCTTGGTGTCGGCAAGGACGGAGATGGAGGTCATTTCCGAACCGGTGCCGGCTGTGGTGGGCACAAGGATCATGGGCGGCAGGGGATTTTTGACCTTGCCCATGCCAAAGTACTGGTCAATGGTGCCCTCGTTGGTGAGAAGCACAGCGCAGGCCTTGGTGGTATCCAGGGCAGAGCCGCCACCAAAGCCGAAAATGATGTCAGCGCCGAAAGCCTTGGCAGCATCCGCGCAATGGGCAATGGAGTCAACCGAGGGCTCGAGCTCGGCTTCACCGTAGACCCTGACTTCCAGGCCTCCGGCAAGGAGGCTTTCCTCGAGGACCTTGTGCACGCCAAGTTTGGCAAGACCCGGGTCCGTCACGATAAGGGCTTTGGTTCCGCCGAGGGCTTTGGCTTCATTGGCTGCTTCCTTGATGGACCCACAGCCGTGGACAATGCGCTTGACTGTATTGTGAACGAAGGTCATGGGACTGCTCCTGATAGTATATCCTGGCTTGCGCGTCCGGGTGCCTTGCAGGCACCAGGGCTTGTCGTGCGGAGGAAGGGAATTTTTGGGAGAGGGGAGCAGCCCGGGGGTATCGGGCTGCTCCCGGGTACGGATTGGTTTAGAGGGAGGCCAGGGCTGCGTCGAGGGCGCGCAGAAGCTCGTCCATATCGCCCTTGGTGGAAATGAGGGCAGGAGCGAGGCAGACAGTGTTGTTCAGCTCACGGAAGGAGCGGGCTGTGCGGCCGATGATGACGCCGTTCTTCATGCAGTGGCCCACAACTGCTGCTGCAACGCTTTCGGGAGCAGGCTCGCGGGTTTCGCGATCCTTCACAAGCTCGAAGCCTGCAAAGAGACCCTTGCCGCGCACATCGCCGATGACCTGATACTTGTCCTTGAGGGCGTTGAGGCCATCCATGAGGTAGGCGCCCACTTCGACAACGTTGCCGAGGAGGTTGTGCTTTTCGATGTACTCAATGTTGGCAAGGCCTGCGGCAGGACCGGCTGTGCAGCCGCCGAAGGTGGAAATGTCGCGGAAATAGGCGTCGCGGTCAGCAGGATCGTTGATGAAATCCTGGAAGACAGCCTCGGTGGTAACCGTGCAGGAGATGGCTGCGTAGCCGGAGGCAACGCCCTTGGCCATGGTGACGATGTCGGGCTGCACGTTCCAGTGCTGGTAGCCGAACCACTTGCCTGTACGGCCCACGCCGCAGACCACTTCATCGATAATGAGCAGGATACCGTACTTCTTGCAGATGGCGCCCACTTCTTCGAGGTAGCCGTCCGGGGGAACAATGACGCCGCCGCCGGCAGTGATGGGTTCGATGATGACGCCGCCGACAGTGTCGGGATCCTCGCGCAGGATCACGTCTTCCAGCTGTTTTGCAAAGATCTTGCCGGCATCGGGATTGTTCTCGAGACCATGGCGGTAGGCAGAGCAGTCAGGGAATTCAACAAAGCCGGGGGTGAAGGGACCGTACTGGTTCCTGCGCTCGAACTGGCCGCAGGAAGAGAGGCAGGTGATGGTTGTGCCGTGGTAGTCGCGATCCCTGAAGAGGATCTTGCTCTTTTTGCCGCCGTGCTTGAGCTGGCTAATCTGGCGGACAATCTTGTAGGCCTTTTCATTGGCTTCAGAACCGGAGTTGTTCAGATACACGCGGTTCATGCCAGGCATCTTGGAGATCAGCTTGTCGGAGAACAGAATGGTGGGGATGTTGCCGTTGGCATTGGAGAAGTAGTTGAACTTCTTCAGCTGTTCGGCCATCTTGTCCACGATTTCCTCGCAGCCGTAGCCCACGTTCACTGTCCAAACACCGCCGGACACGCAGTCCAGGTACTGTTTGCCGTTGATGTCCGTAAGCCTCGGACCCTTGCCTTCAACAAAAATGACAGGGTCTGCGTTTTCGTACACCTTGTGCTGAGTGAGATGATGCCACACGTGCTTTTTGTCGAGAGCAACAAAGTCTTTCGCGTCCATGGGGAGCTCCTGAAAAAATCTTGCAAGCGTTGTTGGGGGGAAAATATTCTGCTTGAGAGACAGATACCAGTTCCGCTGCGGCTTTCCCCGGGGTGTGGCCGCACCCCGGG
>ENA-ORSJ01001034-ORSJ01001034.1-human-gut-metagenome-genome-assembly--contig:-NODE-1034-length-26040-cov-3.663498_pt1 | contig 26040 bp, 19 predicted proteins | sample MGYA00242191_ERZ509158 | MGnify/ENA primary metagenome ERZ509158 (study PRJEB26280, sample SAMEA2338623) | human gut metagenome | biome: human gut; feature: human-associated habitat; material: faeces...
TTTGTTAAATTATCGTGATAAAGAATGTATTGAATGTACCTTTGATACAGGGAAAAATACTATGGGTGCACGCAGACTACGTACACATAATGATTATACTGCTGAAGGCAAAATGTTTGTACAATTTATTTCATTGGCGTTATTTAATTGCATGTATAGTGCTTTAGCTTCATTAAAAAAGACTGATCCGAAACACTTTGGAAAATTTACAATGAAGCAATTGGTTCAATCCTTTGCCAATCTGCAGTTCATTTATGGCAAAGATAAAAAAATAAGACTTTTAAAAGCACCTACCGCACTACACCAGAAGCTTCTGGATGCATTGGGGATAAGTGTTGAGCAGTTTAAGGTAGATGCTCAGGCAGAGCTCCCCTCAAGCTAAGCTGCCTCGGTTTGTGTACTATCTTGCTTCGGGAATTTAGGTTGGAGGCGATAGCCCACGTCTCACGGGTACAAAAAAAGGCCCCCGTGTCCGGAAATCAGGATACAGGGACCATACGACTTTTGTTGATTTGCTGGTGGACCCGCCAGGAGTCGAACCTGGAACCAGCCGGTTATGAGCCGGAAGCTCTGCCAATTGAGCTACGGGTCCGCCGAAAAAATCTTCTATGTCCTGTTCCTGTTTTCTGTCAAGACAAATTTTTTGAGCGCATACAAGGGTGTCCCAAGATTGCCCCCAAAGAATCCGGGTTTCTCTGCGTCACGCCAAGATCTCCTGTGGAGCGCACAATCTCTTCTCCTTGCACAAGAGCATGAGCTTTTCTCCCGCATGCGCCGCCAGTCGGCCATGCTCCCTTGTCATTCTCGCTGACTCTACGCCCCCATGCGAAGCTTCCCTGCACCAGATAGCCTTGCCCAAAATATCCTCTTGTGTCATGCCCAGCGTGACCACTACTTTCGAAGTTTGACCAGATAACTGCTCAAAAGCTCTCTCGAACGACAGTTTGAGCATTTGATTGCTCAAACTTGTTGCGCGGTACTGACATCCTCCCCTTGCTCTTCATTCCTGTTGTATCATCTTGGCCCCAAGGGTATGATGGGGCACGCCCAAATGCCTGCTCTTTCCAAGATGCCTGTTCCCCCACATGTGACCTTTTCCAGGGAGAAGGATCATGCTGCTCTCCAGCGTACACTTCAAAAACTACGGCACGCTTGACGATCTTGAGCTTCACTTCACGCAGTGCATGAATGTCCTTTTCGGCGTGAACGGTACCGGCAAGACAATCATCCTGCATGCCCTGAAAGATGTACTGAACGCCCTCTCCTTTCCAAAGGCCGGCAGAACGGCGCTGCAGTCCTTTTCGCAAAGAGCCGAGAGATTTGGCAGCGACTATCGGATACAGACCACTCTCGAGAGTTCGAGCGGCAGATACATTGTCCAATGCACAGCGCAGGGGATAGGCGCAGCTCTGGAAGACGAGGCCCCTGATAAGGATAGTGCCCCAAGAGAGCCGCGCGTTGTGTTCATCCTTGCTGGCAAGAAGGATATCCCCTTTGCCAGGGTCAAAACCCGTTTCGCACGTCTGGAAAATCTGGAGCAACGGGAACGACAAAAAAACAAGGACTACAGGGATCCAGTCCTGGAAAGGATACGCACATCCATTGCCCAAATCGCCCCGTATCTGCAAAATCCTCATATCGAGCAGGAGCGAGAGGGACACCCCTTGTGCGTGGAAAAAAATGGTGCAAGCCTTGATGTCGCAAGCGATCTTTCCCATGGTGAAAGCTTTCTTGTAGGGATTTTGGCCCACATAGCCCTTGAGATGGACACTGCCTTGCGCGCCAGCAAGGACACGATAGTCCTGATAGACAGCCCGGAAGCCTGCCTGCATCCCCTCTGGCAGATGCAGCTCTGCCCGCTCCTCAAAAAGGTCTTTCCCGAAGCGCAATTCGTCCTTGCAAGTCATTCTCCCTTCATGTGGGCAAGCCTCGACAGACGGGAGATAGTGTGGCTCGGCTACAACGAGGCGGGCAATATCGCGCAAAAGCCCGCAGCCTTTGCCAGGGGAGCCAGCATCGAAAACATTCTTGCCTCCTTCTTCCAGGTCCCGGGAGCCGTAGACGAGGCAGCATGCGAAATCAGTGTCATCGAGACGCTGCTCGAACAGGGCAACGCAGAGGAAGCGCAAAAGGCCATAGCGGCCCTTAGGGACAGGTTTGGCGAAATCCCTGCCCTTTCCATGCTGGACTTTCGCCTGCAGCTTCTGAAGAAGTGACGGCCCTGCCGCTATCCCGGCAAGAATTTAAGACTCCCAAGGTATTGGCTTGTGTGAAGGATAGGGGAGACTGCTTGTCTTGCCTGGGGAATCATAAAAATGGCACAGGAGGGGCCCCATGCTGATCGAATTCCGTGTCAAAAACTTCGGCTGCCTGCGCGAGGAACAGGCCCTGAGTTTCGTCCCGGCAAGCAACGATCCGTCTCTTCTCAAAAGCAATACCTTTGAAACTGGCGTCCCCTCGGTGCCGCGCCTTTTGCGCACTGCCGTCATCTATGGCCCCAATGCAGGAGGCAAGTCTACAGTCTTGCGAGCCTTTCAGACCATGAGAGATCTGGTTGTCGCATCCTCCTTCATTGAGACAAAGGGGAAATTCCCCGTTCCCTTTCTTCTGGACACTGTCTCGCGCGAGGAACCAACAGCCTTTGAAGCAAGCTTCCTGCACGAAGGGCATTTCTATCAGTATGGCTTCAGCTGCCTGAAAGGCCGCATCACAGAAGAATACCTTTTTGAATACAGGACATCCCGCAGGACAAGACTCTTCGAGCGATGCTTCGACAGGGAGAGTGACAGGGACGTCTATAGTTTTGGCAAATCCCTGCGTGGCCCCAAAAACGTCTGGCGTACTGCCACACAAGGCTCAGTCCTGTTCCTTCCCCGTGCAGTACAACTGAACAGCGAACAGCTTCACCCCCTGTGGGAAGGGAACTTCCCACGATACCTTGTCTTCAACAGGCTTGTTCGTCCACCCATCAACGTCTTCCTGAAGCAAATCCGCGACAATGCTTCACTGAAAGCAAACATCTGCAGCTTCCTGCGTTCGGGAGATATGGACATCAGGGACATTGAGATACAGGAAAATCTCTTCGTACCCGAAAGCGACAAGGACAGATACTCTCTCTCCTTCATCCATGAGACAGCGCATGGAGATGTTGCACTGCCTACATCGGCAGAATCTGACGGGACTATGCGGCTTCTCTACTATCTTGTTCCTCTACTGCAGGCTCTTGAGCTGGGAGGCGTTGTTGCCATAGACGAGCTTGATACAAGCCTGCATCCCCTGCTTGTGCGCCGCATCGTCGAGGTCTTTCAGTCACCCAGGAACAATCCCGCCAGATCAGGCAATCCCTTACAGCTTGTCTTCACCACACACGACACATGTCAAGCGAAAGTTCTGGGTACCCCTAAAACGAGAGTAAACTTGACCCCTCTGCCCTGTTCCAGGGGCCCCCGAGGGCCCCTGGAACAGGGCAGAGGGGGCAAGAGGAATGTGTACGATACGATGCCGTGACTATCTCGACGTACACGGGGTGCAATCGCCCGTGTACGCATCTAACAGCCTTCAGGAGAGTAGAGATTGCGTCCGCCCTTATTCACGCATCTTCCGGGCAAACTCTCGCGTCCTGTAGCTTTCGCCCGAGATGAGCATGGGTGTGCAGTGATGGAGCAGCCGATCCAACGACGCCGTTGCAGCTGCTGCGTCACCAAAGACAGTCCCCCATTCTCCAGGCATCTTGTTGCTGGTCACAATGATGCTCTTCTTTTCGTAGCGAGCTGATATCAACTCGAAAAGCAGTTGCCCTTGCAACGGGGTAAACGGGATAAACCCCAGTTCATCAAGAATAAGCAGTTTTGGCTTGTTAACCTCTCGGATTTTATCATCAATTGTCCCTGCCTTATAAGCTTTTTCCAGTTGCTCCACCAGTCTGATCACTGGGTAAAAACGAACCGAAATTCCTCGCTGCAACGCCAGTTGTCCCAAGGCTATGCTCAAATGCGTCTTTCCAACCCCGGACGGGCCAATCAGGACTACATTCTCACCGCTGCTCACCCACTCAAGAGAGACGAGGTCACGTATCTTCCCCGGGTCTATTGAAGGCTGGAAGGCCATATCAAACCCCTCCATAGTCGCCACAAAAGGAAAGTGGGCACTCATCTGAGCCAACCGCACGCGGTTCTCGTCACGCTGCTCCACCTCTTTCTTGAAGACGTACTCCAGCGTCTCTCGTGGCGTCATATGGCTCTTGGCTGCGGTCTCTACCAGTTCGACCAAATGGTCGCGGGTATAGGTCAGCCGAAGCCGGGCGGCCATCTCAGTCAGTCGAACATCGGTTGGTCTCAGTTCTCCCATGGCTTAGACTCCTGCCCTGAATGCGACATCGTACGCACTGGGATTTCGTTGACATTGCGGTGCCTGCATTTTGTTCCAGAACTCATCTTTCTCCAACTCTTTGATTTTCTCTTTAAATATCTCATCTTTGGAGACCGGGTTTGACCATGTGCCGTCTCTTGCTGTAATGATATCCCTGGCCTTGTCCAGGATGGTTGACCACTCTCCGCAACTGACTGTGATTGTGTCTCCGCTTACCACCAACTGCACACTGCGAAGCGCAAACTCGTCAGGGACGCGATACATGGCATTATCGACCCGGATAAGGCCATTTTTGTCTACCGTACGTTGTTCACAACGTGCCATGGCTATCCGCGGCCTGTTATTGGGCCGTAGTGCCGGCTTTTCAATCAGCCACCGCTCCGCTGGCGTGCTTGGTCCTCGAAGAAAGGGGTCGTCGATACGATGTTGATCGCAGACGGACAAGCTCCAGCTCTCCAGATAGCGGTTGAGGGCCTCCAGATCCTCAAAGTGCCCATTTACCACGGCGTTGTACTTGACATACTTGACTCCGGACTCGATCTTGCCCTTCGAGTTCGGCTTTCTGATGGCTGTGGCTATGGGGGTCACGCCATGATACTGGCAGAACCAGTCGAAACGGTCCGTGAAGCGCTCGTTTTTGGGTGCATAGTGGTCTCTCACCAGTGTAGTAGCGTTGTCACAGACGAGCTCACGGGGCACGCCGTCGAAAAACCTGAATGCAGACTCTATGCCATCAAGCCAGTTTCCCTGGTTCTCCGAAAGGTAAGCCTTGGCAAATATTCGACGTGAATACGACATCTTGGCAACAAAGAAGTGAATGCGCATCACTTCCCCGCCCACGCAGACATCGTCTTCTCCAAAGTCGATCTGCATCTGATGCCCGGGAGGCGTTTCAAAGCGCCCCGTCTTCGTCAGCCTGCTCTGTCTTAGCTCCAGGCGAAAGGGCTTACAAAACTTCTGCAATGTGCGCAGACTCGGCGCCTCTACTCCGATGGTGTCCTTCACGAAACGGTGCATGGCAGAGCAATTGCCCTTGCAATCGTAAAACAGCTTCTTGACTTCCTCCCTCTTCGCCTCCATTGCTCGCCACGCCGGGCCGTGATGCCCCTTGCGGGGGGTATTGCGCTGATAACGCCGCACTGTGTTGCGTGAGACGCTCGTCAGCCTCGCCACAGTCTTGATTCCATGGCCTTCGCTCAATAGGGCCTGGATTTGTTTGACTTTGTACTTGTCCAACATATTGGAACCTCCTATGCATAAGTCGGTTCCGTGTTGTGCTCTATTTTCGGTCATGAGTTAACCCCCTTGGTCTGCCCTCCACCCTACTTGATGGGGGCAGGTTTTCGTTCGTTTAAGGGGGTATTTATTCCTTCGCGCTACAGACACATCCCTTTTGCTAGACATGGAGACAGTGTTTCGGCGCGATCAGATATGGTTTGTGGAAAAGGATGCCGACCAGGCATCCAGGCTGTTTTCTTTGGCAGAATTCAAAACCGAGGATGGCCTGAATCATTCCCTGGCCTATCTGCACGGACTCTATGGAGCTCTTCCCCTTTTGCGCGGTTGGGAGGCAAATCAATGAAACTATCGAGTCTCACCATCAAAAACTACAGGGCCCTGGACGAGATAACCCTCTCCCTTAATCCTGGCATGAACGTCCTCTACGGTACGAACGGCGCAGGAAAAAGCAGCATCCTGTATGCCCTGCACGACTTTTTGGGACTTCTCTTTTCGCAGGAAATTGCCCCTCCGGATTTTCGCCTCTTTCCGGGCCGGGCTGTGCGAGACCACAACAGGGATACGGCAATCGGGCTGTGCTTCTCGAATGGCTGTACAGTATCGGCAACATTGCGACCTGATGTTGTGTATCGGGAACCAGTCACGGTGGCCTCTGGCTGGAGACAGTCCTGCCAGCTGGCTGACGGAACAAGGATATCGCATTTTCCCGATTTTGATGTACATGCATGTTCCTTTTTCCCGGGGAAGAGCCAGGACAACATAGACGCAAAATTTCTTCCAACTCCTTCTTCCCTGGAATTGCGTGTACAGGAACGGCCTCCTCTTTCCTTCAACAGGGGTGCAAGTTACCTCGGGTTCAAGGAGAGTTTTGAGAGGCAGGAAAACAGGGAAAATCAAAAAAGGATACGCAATTCAGACTACCGGGATCCGGTCCTTGAAAAAATTCGCAAGGCCCTTTCCACACTTCTTGATGGCTTTCAGGATATTACCATCGACAGGGAACAAAAGGGCTATCCCTTGTGTATTCTGAAAAATGGCAGGCTCATGGATGTTGCACAGCAGATGTCTTCCGGCGAGGCCAATATAGTGAGCCTTGTCGGGCAAATCGTGCTCAATGTCCATGCTGCACAGGACAAGGATATCCCCTGCATTGTGCTTATAGACGAGATCGACAACAGTCTCCATCCCCAGTGGCAGCTGAAGATCTGCAATCTTTTGAAAAAAGCCTTCCCGGACGTGCAGTTCATTGTCTCAAGCCATTCTCCCTTCGTATGGTCGGAACTGAACAGGGATGAGGTCATCTGGCTCGAACGGGACAGCGAAGGCAAGGTCGTGCGCAAGCCCGTAGACTACGCCAAGGGAGGAAGGATATGGGACATCATTGGGGAATACTTCGGCGTTGCCCAATACGGACGTGATTTTGCAGACGAGGTCCATGCCATCGACGCTCTGATTGAGCAGGGTGACGCCGATGCCGCACGCAAGACGATGTCGAAGATGAGGGACAGATACGGCAATCTTCCCATCCTCTCGCGACTCGAATTCCGCATGAGGGTTCTGGGCCTATGATATACATCAAGAAAGGACCCGAGCCAGAGGCCTTCAGGCAGTGGAAGGAGCCCCCCCCTATGCGACCTATGGCGAGATTCCCAGGGAAGTTGGCCGTGCCCTGCGCAATGCCCACATTACTCCGCAGTCTAGGGACGAGGGTAAAACGCTCGACTATGCCAATCTCTGTGCCTCCTGCAATACCAGCAAGCATACAAGGAACGAAAAGCACTGCGACGAGGCTCAGGGAAGTCGCGAGCTTCCTGTCTCTCCCCTGCAAGAGGACTGCATCTCCTATTTCTTCTTCGGATCCGATGGCGAAATCCTCCCCAATCCAAAGCTCACGGAAGAAGAGCAGGAAATGGCCAGTGCAACCATCTCCATATTGAGGCTCAACTCAAACTCGTTAATTACAGCCAGGAAACAAATCCTACAGGAAACTGTTAATTTGATAAAGGAACTTGGTAAATTGACTGTCTTAGATCGTCTTTTCCAGAGAAACGCCCAAGGAGCCTTTGCACCGTACTACTTCGTTCCCTTGCGGCACTTCCAAAGGATCTGATGTTGGGCGCTATTGCCTCTCTTCAGCCATCCAGCGCTGGCCTCCCCCGTGCCAAGTCTCTTCCATGCGCCCCTGCATGTCGAGCATTGTGCCCTCTGCCAAGTCCTTCCGCACATAGGTAAGGCCGCAGTCCGGGCAGCGCAAAAGGCGCATGGAGAGCCCTCCATGGGCGTAGCGCGTAGGCACATCCTCCTGGACAAGGGGCTTCTCGCAGCGCCCGCAAAGCCACTCGCAGCCTTCCCCTGCCTCAAACTGAGCCCTTGGCTGATTGACCTTCTCCCCACCAGCTCCAGGCACAAGGGTGCGGTGACACCAGGCGTCAGACACGACATATATGTCCCCAGCCTCGTCCTCTTCCCTGTGGTACTCCACCCAGAAGGTCACGGTGCGGGGGCGATGGCTTGCAAGCCTGTGCCCTTTGTCGGGATGGACAAAAAAGCGCCCATCTCTCTCAGTCACAAAAATCGTCTCTTCTACATCATCAAGCAAAATCTGCCTTGCCTCCAGAGCCGCCAGACAAGCCGCTTCCCTGGCCCTTGATCCTTCCCCCAAAACCTTGCCGACAGGAAAAGTGTCCGCAAAGCGCACGCGGCACTTGTGCTCCTCCTGGGGGATCTCTTCTCCTGTCAGTCTGTAGGCAAGGATGCGCCTTGCCTCAATCCGCCCTGCCCTTCTTTGCGAAAGACTGGTAGCCGGATATGGCGCCTCTACTTCCTTGCCAATGGGCAAAATGTCCAGAAGATGCCAAGCAGAAAGCCCTTGGGCCGCAAGGTTTTCCCGACACATGATACAGCTTACCATGGCAGGTCCTCCCAGCTCCTCTGCCCTCTTCCTTGCCATGGCACGGGCTGCCTCATGGTCCGCGCACCACTGATTGCCTCCGTGGCCGCAGCAGGCCGTGGTCTCCCTGGTATGCTTCGGCTCCAGGACTGTGAGCCCACACTTTTGGGCAAGGCTGCGCACAGCCTTCTGCCAGGCCGTATTGTGCCTTGCAGCACAGGGATCGTGTATGACCAGGGTGTCCGGCAAAGTATTCTCCCTGGCCCGAACCCAGCTTACGAGCTCCATGCCGTCCAGCACTTCCCAGAGTGACGTGACTTCGACCTCGGAGAGATATTCCTTAAAGACATTGAGGCAAGTGGGACAGGCAGCAATGACCGTAGGATTTCCCAAGGAAGCCAACTTTTCCTTCATCTGCTGCACATGCCTTGCAAAGTATTCCTTCTCCCCTGCCCAGTACGCGGGAATGCCGCAACAGGAAAGGTAGACGCCAACGCCGCCGCAAAGCCCCTTGCAAAGAAAATCGTACACGTCGGCAACCTGCCCTGGCCTTGCGCCGGCAAGCTGACAGCCAGGGAAGAAGACGTATTTGGGGTTCTTTTCGCCATACCCTTCGTGCACAAAGAAGCTCTCATTGTCTGAAGCCTGTTCCATATCCTCCAGGGCGAATTCGAAGGCACTCTTTGACATGAAGCCCTGTCTTACAAGCTCTTCCCTCGCTGCCAGGCACAAGTCCTTCATGGAAAAGCCATCCGGACACAGCTCCTCGCACTGCCCGCACAGGGCGCAGCTGTTGATGAGGGTATTGGCCTTGCGTATGCCCTGGGCAATGGAGAGGTTGTTGAAGATCCTGCGCGCAAAGACCTTGGGATAGCCCTGATACTTTTGCATGTAGGCGCAAGCCCTGACACAGATGTCGCAGCGGCAGTCAAGGCAGCGCAAAGCCTCGCGCACTGCCTCTTCCTTCGTGTATCCACCCTTTGCGGGACACACTCTTGCTGCTTCTTCTATGCCATCCAACTGCATGGCAGGACTTTTTGTCTCTCGCTCCCTTGCAGCAGTGAGCGAGACGCCACTTGCCATGCGCTCCATGGTGAGAGCGCCCTTGCGCCCCTCTCCTCCTGCACGCGCAGTCGAAAAGCCTGCATCACACCATCCGCCTGCAACAACCCTGCCCCCAAAGCCTTCCTCATACACAAGTGTTGTGGCGTCACACAATTCGCGGGCAATGCCGAATTCCCCGCACGAGGCGTCCACAAAGATCGCTTCGTACGAGACCACAAGCTCTGTCAAAAGCCCGGCATCAAGACTCTCCACCTTAAGGAAGGCAACCTTTGCGCGCAATTTTTCCCACTCTGCCGAAGGTCCGTTTGCCGCCTCCCAGTCAAGATTGGGAAACCTTTCTTTCAGCGCATACTCTGGCTCTCCAGTGTGGTACACGTCCACGTCAAAGCCCTTGCCCGCCAGATCGTAGGCGCACACAAGGCCCGCAACACCAGCACCTACTATAGCCATGCGCTGACTCTTCTTGCGAACGTACGAGCGCTCAAGGGGAGCTTCAACCTCGCGCACCAGGAAGCGCTCAATCTCCCCCACGTTGAGAGGGCCGCCAAGGCTCTCCCTCAGGCACATTGTTTCGCAGGGGTGATCGCAGATATGGGCAAAAATGCCTGGCAGGGGAAGGAATCGCTGCACAAGCCTTCTTGCCTCGCGGGTATTTCCCTTGGAAAGACAGGTCATGACACCCCGGACATCGAGGTTGAAGGGACAGGCCACCTGGCAGCGGGGCGGGTTTTCCTGTGTGCAGCGAGCTTCCAGGGCGTGCATGCCCTTTTGATCAAAAACGATGTCCATACTGTCGTATCTCCAAAAGCTTTAGGCTGTGAAAAAGGGGGGAACGGGTTGTCCCGTTCCCCCCATGGTATACGTTTTGTCTACGCTATGCGAAAGGCACTACTTCGGCATTGCCGCAAGCACCTTCTCGGGGTAGGCAGGCAGATGACGGATGCGTGCGCCGCAGGCATTGTAGATGGCGTTGATGATTGCCGGATGCGGAGCGGTCAGAGGCATTTCGCCCACGCCGGATGCGCCGTAGGGGCCGTCCTTGCGCGGGGTCTCGACATAGATGATCTCCATGTCGTCCGGGATGTCCTTGATGGTGGGGATGCCGGCGCCGGCCATGGTGGCGTGCTTCTTCAGATCCTCGTAGTCCTCGGTGAGGGCCAGGCCCACGCCCTGGGCCATGCCGCCGAAGATCTGACCGTCCACAACCAGGTAGTTGTTGACCTTGCCGATATCGGTCACGCACACAAGGCGATCCACAGTGGTCTTGCCGGTCTTCACATCAACGGACACTTCGGCGAGGAAGAGGCCATACATGTAGCAGCAGAAGGGATCGCCCTTGCCGGTCTCAACGTCGCAGTCCGTGCAGGGGGCAGTCCACTTGCCCTGCTGCTTGGGCTCGCGGCCGAGTTCCACCAGTTCCTTGCGGGTGTACCAGCCACCTTCGGGCTTTCTCATGACGTCCACCAGCTGCTCGCAGGCAACGCGGATGGAGTTGCCCACCACCACCTGGGAGCGGGAACCGCCTGCAGGACCGGAGTTGGGGGTCTTGCTGGAATCGTTCATGACAAGCCTGATCTGGCTCTCGTCAATGCCCATGACGCGCAGGGTCTCGTGGGCGGAACCGAGCATGCCGCAGGTGGCACCCTGGCCGTGGTCGCCCCAAGAGGCGCCGATGGTGATGGTGCCGTCGTCGTTCAACTCTGCCCAGGCCTCGGAGGAGTCTGCGCCGTCAAGGCCAGCAGCGTACACGCCAAGGGCAATACCTGTGCCGCATTTCACCTCTGCGGTGCTTCTGGCAGCTGTCCTCTTCTTGGAATCCTCGTAGATGGGACGCATCTTGTCGAACATCTCCGGCAGGGAGAACACTTCCGGCACCTGCTGGGTGGGAGTGGTGTCACCGGGACGGTAGACGTTCACATAGCGGAATTCGAAGGGATCCCAGCCCATCTTGTGGGCCAGTTCGTCCATGCACACTTCGAAGGGGAATTCCACTTCGGGTGCGCCGTAGCCGCGGAAGGCAGAGCCCCAGCAGTGGTTGGTGCACACTGTGCGGCCTTCGCCACGGATGTTGGCAATGCCGTAGCCAGCGCCGATGTACTGGGAGCCGCGCAGGGTGAGGAGGTCACCGAATTCGGAGTAGGGACCGTGGTCGCAATCCCAGTCGGAGACAAGGCCTGCGATCTTGCCGGTCTTCTTGTTGGCAGCAAGCTTCAGGGTCGTCCAGAAGGGCGAACGCTTGCCGGTGTAGTTTTGCTGCTGCTCGTAGTTGTAGTTCAGGTGCACGGGGCGGCCAGTGGCAAGGGCTGCCACGCCAACCAGGGCTTCCAGGGTGGGGCTGAACTTGTAGCCGAAGGTACCGCCGGCTGTGTTTGCCACCATGACCAGATCCTTGCCGAGCTCAACGCCAAGGCCAGGAGCGATCATGAGGCCGTGCAGATGGATGCCGATGGATTTGGAATGGATAACAAGCTGGCCCTGTTCGTTGATGTAGGCAAAGCCGCAGTCGGGTTCCAGGGGAAGATGGGGCTGACGCTGAGTATAGTAGCTTTCCTCGACCCATTCGTTTTCGGGATCGCTGAAGGCAGGCTCGGGATCGTCGCCCTTCACCACATGGGTGATGAAATAGGTGTTGGGGGTGCCGGGATGGATCTCGATGGCGTCGGGAGCCTTGGCAGAAGGAGCGTCCATGTATTCGGGCAGAAGCTCGAGATCGACCTTCACCTTCTCTGCTGCTGCGCGGGCGTGCTTTTCCGTATCTGCGCAGACGATTGCCAAAGCGTCACCGTACTGGAAGATCTTGGTGTCGTTCAGGATAGGACGATCCCAGCCGTCGCCAAGGTTGGAGGGGAAGGTGATAAGGCCTGTGATGCGGTTTTTGCCCTTCACGTCCTTGTAGGTGAGGACGCGGTACACGCCGGGCATCTTCTCTGCCTCGGAGGTGTCGATATTGAGGATGTTGGCGTGAGAAACCTTGGCCTGGGTGAGGGCAAGGTGCAGGGTATCCGGGGGCATCTTGAGAGCAAGGTCAGCACCGTACTCTGCCTGGCCTGTCACCTTGGCAACACCTGTGCGCCTCGGCATGCGGGTGCCCCAGATGCGGCCGTCCTCGGGCTTCTTCCAGGTGATGTCGTCGATGGTCTTTTCGCCGCGCATGATGGCGGCAGCGTCCATGACAGCGTCAACCAGATGCTTGTAGCCTGTGCAGCGGCAGACGTTGTGATGTTTCTGGAACCAGTCGCGCACATCTTCCCTGGTGGGAGAGAGGTTTTCCTGCAGAAGCTGGTAGGCGGAAACGATGAAGCCGGGGGTGCAGAAGCCGCACTGCACTGCGCCATGGTAGATCCAGGCCTGCTGCAGGGGATGCAGGTTGGTGGCCCTGCCAACACCTTCCACTGTGGTGATGGAGGCAAAATCGGGCACGCGGCGCATCTTTGTGATACAGGCGCGGGTCACCTTGCCGTTGAGGATCACGGAGCAGGCACCGCAGGCGCCCTTGCCGCAGCCGATTTTCACGCTTGTGTAGTGCAGCTGATTGCGCAGCACATCCACGAGAAAGTCGTTGTCGTCACAAAGGACGCGGTGTTCGGTGCCATTGACAACGAGAGTTTTGGTAAGCATGCATTCCCTCCCGCCCGGAAAAACCCATGGGATAGGCACGGGGGCCCCGGGTCTGGATACTAAAGGAAAAGGTCTGGGGACCTTGTTGGAAGCGGTTGGCGCCATATTCCCGCAAAAAGCCTTGGCAAATCCCCCCGCAACCCCCGGGCTTCCTTACAATTGCCGGGAGGATGTTTTCAAGAACTACAGGCAGGAATATGGCATGGAGCTCAGCTGCGTTAAGAAACCTCCGTGCCCCATGCGGTGCACGTCGCGAGCCGAGAGAATCTGCCCGGCAAGAAGCCTTGGGACAACGAGATCGAAGATGCTGACCTTGCTGTACATAACCCCTCCCGGAAGTCCCAGGACGGGGATGGTTTTGCCATCCCTTTCAAGGTAGGCCAGCATGAACATGGCTCCCGGATATACGGGCGCCCCGTAGCAGACAACCGAAGCCCCTGTCTTTCGTATTGCTGCAGGCGTTCTGTCGTCCGGGTCCACGGACATGCCGCCTGTGACACAGATGAGGCCACAGCCCTCTGCCGCAAAATCAAGGATTGCGTTTGCGATGACGTTTGCATCATCGCCGCTGAGCTTTTGGCCTGCCACAGGGCAGCCAAGGGAGGCAAAGCGATCGCGTAAGACAGGACCAAAGCCGTCCCTGATGCGGCCAGCGTACACCTCGGATCCTGTGGTGACTATGCCCACAAGAGGCGAGGCAAAGGGGGTCACGGAAAGAACGGGACGGGTGATGGTGCTCTCCATCCTTTGAAGGAGTTCTTCCTCCACAACCAGGGGTGTTACGCGCGTAGCACCCAGGGCCTGTCCCTGACACACGCGAATGTTGCCGGGAAGAGTCGCGAGTGTCATTTCCCCAAGAGAGTTGAAGTCGAGCAAGAGGTCTTCGTCCACGTTCAAAAGGCCATCGCACTCGGCCACAAAGTCGATGCGGCCTTCCTTGGGTCCCTTGAGAACAAGGTTTGCACCGCCAACACAGCGCGCTATGCGCCATGCGGCGTCCTCCTCGTGCACCATGCCGGGCTCAGGTCTATAGACATAGAGGTGTTCCTTGCCCACATCGAGCAGGACAGGAATGTCCTCTTCTGTCACCACGTGTCCCTTGCGAAACACAGGGCCCTTGTACTGGCCTGGAACGATGCGGGTGATGTCCTGACAGAGGATAGTGCCCACAGCGTCCTGCACGGGTATGGTTTTCATGGAAAAGCTCATCACAACTCCTTTAAGGGAGACAGCCCTGCCCTTGCCTTTGCGGACACGAATTTCAAAAAAACGTGTATTCTCCGGTCAGGAAAAGGCTATGGCTGTTTCCCTTACAAATACATGTGAACACGAAAAAAGACAAACTTTTTTTGAAAAAAAGCCGGAAAAACTGGCCATATTGTTGCTTTTCAAGGCCTTATGCTCTTTGGGGAGAAAGAATCGTGACCATTTGGGAGAGCACGACGGCCTTGCGAAAAAAGCGTGATTATTTTCCCCTTTCCCTTGCCCTTGGAAAGGAAGAGGGAGACTCTCCTTTTCAAGGGAAGGTGTGGGGATCCCAAAATGATCAGCATAGACCAATTTCCCGAGATTGCAATATCCATGTATTGCGGCATTTTTCGCCTGCAAGGCGAAGCAGCGAAGAGAGCCTTTCCGCTAAGGACAATTGGGTGAGGCACAAAAAAAGGGGTTTTTGCCAAGACACTCTCCTTGGCAAAAACCCCGAAAGGCAGGCGTTTCATCGTGACCTTGCGATCACGCAACGCGCTCACAATGAAACACGGATATTTTGTCTCAAAGCCCTACACAAGAGCCTTCACGGCCTTAAGGACCGCGTCGAAGTCGGGCTGTTCTGTCATTTCGCTCACAACCTGGGTGTAGGCGACCTTGCCGTCCTTCACGATGACAATGGCGCGGCAGAGCAGATCGAGCTCCTTCACGTAAAGGCCGTAAGCTTTGCCGAAGCTGCCGTCACGGTAGTCGGAGAGGGTTTCCACTGCCTTAACGTCTGCTGCACCGCACCAGCGGGCCTGGGCAAAGGGAAGGTCGCGGGACACTGCCACGATGGCCACCTTGTCGGAAAGGGCTGCGGCTTCCTTGTTGAAGCGCTTCACCTCGAGGTCGCACACAGGTGTGTCGAGGGAGGGCACGCTCACGAGCACAAGCACCTTGCCCTCGTAGTCGGAAAGCTTTTTGGAAGAAAGGTCGTTGGCAGTGAGGGCGAAGTCGGGGGCAGCAGCGCCAACTGCGGGAAGAACGCCCTCAAGATTCATGGCATTGCCGGCAAAGGTAACCTGGGACATTTGTATCTCCTTGAATTTCTCAAACTTGCTTGCTGTCTGAATTGGGATGTAACGAGCAGCCTGACAGGCTGCCCACTTTGTAAATAATAATCATTCCTCTTATGAAGTCAAGGGGCAAAAGACGTTTTTTGCCAGGTTTCCTGCCCTATTTCCACACAAGGCAGGACCACTCGCCCTGCACGAACTCCTCCGGAGAGCCTAATGCAGCATAGGCTTCGGCAACCCGTGCAGCCTGCACGCTCAAAATTCCGGAAAGCACAAGGACGCTCTTTTTGCAGGCCATGATGTCCTGAGCCATGTCAATGAGGGGCTGGGCCAGGATATTGGCAACCACAAGGTCAAAGGTCTTGCCAGCAACCTTTTCTATGCTGCCAAGGCCAAGGGCAAAGCTTGCAGCAGAGATGGCGTTGAGCTCCCTGTTTTCCGTGGCATTGTCCATGGCAAGGGGATCTATGTCATAGCCTTCGCCCGTAAGCCCGCTCATGGCAAGGCCCATGCCGAGTACGCCGGAACCAGTCCCGAGGTCCAGAAAGGTCTGCCCAGACTTCAGGACACCGGCATCCAGAAGATCTGACAAGGCAGAAAGGCACAGGGCCGTTGTAGCGTGATGACCAGTGCCAAAGGCGGACTTGGGTTCTATGACTATCTCCGTGCGTTCCGGAAAGCTTCCCTTGCCCGCAAGCCAGGGCGGCAAAACCACAAAGCGCTTTCCGCAGGGCACGGGAGTGAAGAAGTCCTTCCAGGCAGTCACCCAATCCTCCACGACCACCCTGTCGCGTTTCAGGGATGCTGCAGGATAGAGGGCCTTCACGGACTGCTCTATATCGTCTACAAGACCAGCATTTTCGCAGTGCACGCGAAAAAGCGTTTCCCCTGTGGCAAGACTCTCCTCTTCCCAGCCAGAGGAGAGCTTAAGACACAAGAGCCCAGTTATCCCTTCGTAGTCCTCTTCCTGTGCCGTAATTTCCAGACGGACAAGTTCCTCGCTCATGCCATACCTCGATACTTGTGATTTCGGGCATTGCGGCAAAGCCCCATGGCAATGGCCGCATGGCCTTTTTGTTTTCCCGAAAAGTGATACAGGCAAGGCCTTGCACTGACAAGGGCTTGCGTGAAGCCAGATCCTGCTCTTTCATGTTGCGTTTTTGCCCAAGCTTGTTTGCCCCTGCCAAAAGCAGTATATTGCGATTTCGTGACATTTTGATTGCAACTTTTCGACAAAAAAACCTGCGCGCATACGGCAGGAAAGGCATGCAATGGCTAAAGAAAACTGTCCAAAGGCCGCAAAGGCGGAAATCACCCTCATCTCCATAGTCACTGCCCTCTGCCTTGTGGGCGACTCCTTCCTCTATGTGGCACTCCCCCTGCACTGGGAGTCCGCTGGTCTTGCCACCCTCTTCGAGGTGGGCGTCATCCTTGCTGCCAACAGGCTTGTGCGCATCCCCTTGAACCCTCTCATCACCCTTTTCTACAACAAAGTGTCCTGCCGCACAGGCATCTGGATAGCTACCATCCTTGCCATCATCTCGACTGCTGGCTACGGCCTCTCGCAGGGGCTCTTCCTTTGGCTTTGCATGCGCTTTTTGTGGGGCCTTTCCTGGACATTGCTGCGCCTGGGCACCCTCTTCACCATATTGCGTGTCTCATCGCCCTCCACCCTTGGGTATCTCACAGGCATCAACAATGGCCTCTACCGTCTGGGAAGCCTTGCCGGCATGCTCCTGGGCGGCCTTCTTGCCGACAGCTTCGGCCTGCAGACTACAGCCCTCTTCTTTGCTGCCGTCTCCTGCCTGGCTCCCCTTGTCATGCTTAAGATGCCAAAAAGCGAAGAGCGTACAAGAGGAAACGCCTCCCAAACATCTGCAGTACAGGCTGCAAACCGTGCGGGATGGAAGGAGATCCTTGCAAAGGGCCCTGCACTTTGGGTCATGATGACAGCCTTTGTGGTTGCCATGACCTATCAGGGTGTGACAGCATCAACCATCTCCATGCTGCTTGATGCGCACAGCCACGAAAAGCTGGTCATCCTTGGCCTCACCCTTTCGGCTGCCACCCTCTCCGGCGGCCTGCAGGCCATGCGCTGGGTGTGGGAGCCCTTCCTGGCACCCTTCTTTGGCTCCCTTTCCGACGGGCGCATGGGCCGCTGCAGGCTTAGCGCTATAGCCTTTGCCATAAGCGCAGTGACACTCTTGCCAGGTGCCATGGACCTTGGCCTCGTGAGTCTCTCGCTGGTCATCTTGCTTGTCCTGCTTTCCGGCACACTGCTTACCACAGCAACGGACGCCCTTGGCAACGACGCAGCCCTGCTCTCGGAAAATTCTCGCACCTACCTCTCGGCCTTTGCCCTTTTCACGGACCTTGGCGCAGCGGCTGGCCCCCTCTTTGCCTACACAGTCATTGCCCTTGCAGGCACAGGCCTTGCCTGGGTTCTGACAAGCCTCTTTCTGGCAGTCTTTGCCGTCTACTGGTGGGTGCACCCTACCCTGCCAGCTTCCGAAACTTCTTCTCCAAAGCAGGCGTAAGGCAGAGGGAGAGGGACGCTCAATAGCGTATTCCCAGGGAGTCCAATACCTTCCTGAAGCGATCCTGCGCCGTGAGGCAGGTGTCCATAAGATAGCCTGGCAGCTCGTCCCATTCATTGAGACCGCGGTAGTAGAACAGCGCAAGATCGTCCTCCATGATGAAGGGAACGATATCGTGGCGCAGACACTCCTTGAAGAGGATGAGTCTGCCGACACGCCCGTTGCCGTCCTGGAAGGGATGGATGCGCTCAAAACGGACGTGAAAGTCCAAAAGATCCCTGAACGTCCTGGAAGGTAGCCCCTCATACCAGGCAAGCAGTTCCGCCATCTCTTCTGCCACGCACTCGGGCGCCGTAGTCTTCCTTCCACCCACCTCGTTTGCGAGAAGCTTGTAGGCGCCTACCTTGAACCAGCTCTTGCGGCTGTCGCTTGTGCCCTGTTTCAGCATGGCGTGCAAAAGCAGTATGTCCTTCTCGGCGAGGGGACGCTTGGCATTGTCTATTACCCAGTCGATACAGCAAAAGTGGTTGGCAGTCTCGACTATGTCGTCCACCCTGAGAACCGCACAGCCTTCATCGCAAGCCACGGTATTGGTCTTGTACATGAGGGCCGTCTGCTCATGCGTGAGGCGACACCCTTCCATATGGTTGGAATGATAGGTGAAGTCCACCTGTACCTTATGGTAGATGCGGCCTGACAGGCGAACCTCTTTTTCTTCTTTCAGCCATTCCAGGAGGGTGCGGGGAGCTTTTTGCTTTGTGCCTGCACGACGGAAACCACCGAAATCCTCTATGGGAGGGATATCCGAATAATCTATTGCGCCCTCTGGCATGGCTGCCAGTGCTTCAAGCTCAGCCTCCTGTTTGGGCGTGAGCCGAGGCGGATTGTCTATGTCCAGTTCGAAAAAGGTCGTCCCTTCGCTCTTCCTTCTCATCATTGTCCCTGGCCCTCGGGGCCTGTCGTGTTCACAGTCTTTTTGGCCTTCTCCCTCTCGTGCGCCTCGCAGGCAGCCTCGTCTACGGTAAGAGACATAATCTCCTTCCCCTGCCCGTCCTCGTAGACATAGGTGTAGAAGACCCCGTACTGCATGTAGTCGCGCATTTCGGGCACGCTGCAGGTCCTCTCGACCACAGGCTCTGTATCGAGCGCTGCAGCACCGTTCTCAAGGACATAGTGGTAGGTCATGGAGGGCCCTTCCCCCACATCAACCCTTTTCAGGACAATGCCCGGCTGCAATGTCTTTGGCGCCTCCTTGTTGAGCAGATCCGCTGCTTGCGCAAAGCGTTTTGCAATCTCCACCTTCAGATCGCGAAAGCTCTCCTCAAGGCCTGCCTGCAGCGGCACCTGCGAGACCTTCTTTTCCTCGCGCGCCTGCCAGGCCCAGACAAGGGCGCAAACAAGCAGGCAGACGACCACAAGACCAATGAACGCGTGCTTTTTGTTCATGCCTTTCTTCCTCAAAGTGTGAAAAAGGCCCCGTCCCAAGGCTCCCCCGGCAAGGGGCAAGCTTCATGAACAGGGCCCAAGCAAGCTAAATGTTTACTTCCTGCACTCCGCCGGATGGCTTCTCGCCGCTCGGGGGTGTTGTCACTGTCGTGTCCCCTGGCAAGACGTCCTCCACGTCCGTTGGCGGCATTTCCTCTCCCTTGCCGTAGGAAGAGATGTCACGCACGTCTATGATGGGCTTGGCATAGCCCATTTCCTCAACACTTGCGAGGATGGTGCCATGCGTCATCTCGCTGCCCTTTGGGGCAGGAGCAAGCACATAGTAGTGGCGCACGCGATTGCCCCTGAAGCTTTCCACTGTGCAGCGCACAAGCCAGTCCTCTGTCTTATCATTGTTCCAGTCAACGACAGCCAGCATGCGCATGGCAAGGCGCTGCGTTGGATGGACAATGGCAAAGCCCTGGCCGTCGCTGTCCGGATAGACTCTGCTTGAGGGCGTAAGTGTAGCGTGGAAATTGGAGCCAAAATAGATGTGGTGGCCCTGCTCATTGAAAAGAAAGTCCGGGGAAAGCTGCGCAAACATGATGTCCGAGAACTTTCCCGATGGCCTGCCCCTGTCCGTGTAGGCAAGGTTTTCGTCTGCAAGGCCTTGCGCCTGCATGACCTTGGGCAGGGTGCGGATGAGCCTTGCGTATTCCCTGTTGTCCACAACTTCCGCGCCCTTGCCCATGAGTGCGCAGCCGGAAGTCACGAGCAAAAGGGCAAGCAGGGCAAAAGGCGCCACAAGGCGAGGGAAGGCTTTGCCGGTTGTTTTTTTCGTTGTTGCCATTGGAGTTTGGGATCCCCTTGCACAGGACAGGCACAGGAAGCCTGCTGGCCCCTGTGCCTGTGATTGGTCTTTTGTCAGGACGAAAAGTCCCTTCGTGCGTTGCGCCTACTTTTCCATGGCGTTGCGGATGTCCGTGAGCCTGTTGCTCACAACGTCGATATGCCTTGCCATGGCAGCAATGTGGTTGGGCCAGAAGGAGTCGCCCACACCGTAGGAGCCACCCACAACATATATGGGGTTGAACTGCGAAATCATGTGCAGACGCTTTAAGAGTTCGTCCACGTTTTCCTTGCCGCCGCGCTCGATAATGGAGCTGTCGCACTGCAAAAGGCCCTCGATGATATTGTCCACCACGCGGCTTATACCCTTGACGTAGTAGATGACGTTGTCACCGTAGAAATGGCCCACCTTGTCGTCGTTGAGAACGCCCAGGGTGTACTCCATGGTCTTGATGGCCCAGTTCATGATTTCCACAATGTCGCTCGTGGTTACATTGTAGACCTGTGCCTGCTTTGTCTGCTCGCCAGTGACCCTGGAAGCCCACAGGCGCCAGTCTGCAATGCCCTCGCGGTAGCGCTTTTCGCTGTTGTAGAGGAACCACCAGCCCCAGGAGTCTTCAGCGTAGGCAAAGTGCTTCTGGGTGGCGTCCACCAGCATGTGGGGGAGTGTATCGCGATCGCCAAAGCGGGCGACAGTGCGGGCGAGGACCTCGGAGCCAGAGCGGGTGGCGTAGATGACGCCGAGCTGGAAGCTCGTCTTGTTGTCTATGATGCGGGGAACAAGAAGAATGTCATTGGGAAGCCAGCCGAATGCGCCGTCCAGCTCTTCTTCCAGGGGCTGCACCAGAGCTTCGGCAATACAAGTGGCCTTTGCCCTGTCGTCAGCCGGGGCTTCTGCCGGCGCCTTGTAGGACTGGCCGGCCACAGTGGTGAACAGGCCAACTGCGAGAAGATAGAGAACATACACAGCGACAAGTCCGGCAAGACCGCGGACCACCCAGGTACGTTTGGAAGAAAGTGCCAAGAGAAATACCTCCACGGAAGACGGATCCTTACCCCTGTCTTCCACCTGTATGCATTTGAAAAACTTCGTGTGCGTGAGTGAAGCAAGAAAGAAATAAACATTCCCTGCGATTTTGCCACAGGGAATGGTAAGAATATTTGCTACTCCCCTGCCTGCGCAGCTTTGACTCCTATTTCCTCAAGGGCTTTCCTTGCAAATTCAAGGCTTGGATCAAGCTCAAGGGCGCTTGCAAGGTGCTCTGCCGCTGCCTCAAGACGTCCCAGGCGCAGTTCGCACATCCCTAAGTTTGCCAAATCCATGACCGAACCCTTGTCCCAGGCAAGGGATGTCTCGAAGGCCCTTGCCGCCTCCTCGTAGCGCTCCTGCTTGAAGAGGGCAACGCCAAGGTAGTTTGTGTACTCCTTCATGCCAGGACAAAGCTCTGCTGCCCTTGCAAAAAAGCCTTCCGCACCCTTCCAGTTTCCGTTCATGGAAAGCGCGTAGCCTGCGTAAAAGCTCGCAAGGCCCTTGGAAAGGTCGTCCGGCTGACGATCCACGCTCTGGGCAAAGAGCTCTGCGCTCTCCTGCCAACGCTCCTCGCGCATGGCGAGCATGCCGGCAAAGAAGGGCAGAAAGTGCGCTGTGGGATACACAGTGGCAATGGTTTCGAGATGGCGCCTGGCCTTGGCCACACCCTGGGTTTCGCTCACAACGCGTCCGGCAAAAAGGCCAACGCTTGCGTTGCGATCCCTTTCCCTGAAGGCAAGGCCGGGGATGACAAGGTAGTGGGCAGGAACTCCAATCTCGGGATTCGTGGTCTCCACTGCGTACACGGAATAGTCCCCAAGGCCCTGCACAAGATTTCGCACCTCGTTTGCTATATCCGTATCCTCAATGCTGGGAAGGCTTGAAAGGGAGCATGTTTCGCCCTCCAAAAGCCACTGGCATTCGTCAAGAGAGGCAAATTTGGGAAGTCCGGAGGCCTCGTAGCAGGCATTGGTACAAAAATCTCCGCCTAGCTGGGCCACTTCCGTGACAGCCCTGATGGCAGCCTTGACAGGTGAAGAAGACGTTCCTGCCGTAAAGACGATTTCGCTTGTCTTACCCAATGTTGTCGGATCCCAGGCCAGGGCAGCAACCGTGGGAGCAGGCATGCCCAAGGAAAAATCCTTCAGGATGAGTTCTATGCCCTGGGCCTTGAAACGCTGCACAAGGTCCTTCAAAACCTCGTCTTCCAGGCTTTCGGGATCGATTGTTGGCGTCACAAGGTGGTCTTTGTCCACAAGGGCGCACACGTGGCGCTCCACAAGCTCGCACATGCCCTGCAAAAGGGATTCTTCCACAGTATTGCCGCAGCTTGAGCCGTTGAATTCGCTCAAGACCCTGAACCAGTCCAGGGGAATCCAGACAAGTTTACCGTCATTGAGGCGCGTGGCAGGGTAGAAGCTCCATTCCACGCAGTCCATGACCTTTATGACATCGCGATCGCTCAAGTGATCCAGGACGGATCTGTTCACATCAGCGGGAGGCATGCAGTCCGCGCCAAAGCGTTTCATGGCAGCACTATAGGTCGCCTTCACAAAATGGGGTTCGCGCTCCCAGAAAGAGAAGAAGGCGTAGCGCTCCATGAGCTCCATGAGCGCAGAGGCCCTTGCCTGATCTGCAGACGCACCCTTGCCCATCTGCTTGCGCGTGGGAAGTATTCTTCTCGCATCCGCGCCGCACACGCTCAAATAGACCGGTATGCCAAGGCGGCCTACGTCCACCCTGCGCGTCTCGCGCAAGATATCGCTGCCCAGTTCTTCCAGGCGGCCGAGCACTTTTTGCACTGTGTCCGCAGGAGAAATGGCCTTGTCGCTGTCCCTTGTATAGCCCTTGGGGCAGGGGTTCAGACGAATGAGAGGAAGTTCCTGGCCTTGTGCTGTCATATGTTGTCCTTGATGCTTTTTTTCGGAAACTGTCTGCCAGGGGGCCTTAGGCCTGCCTTTGCAGGATGAGGAGCGAATAGAGGCGTTTTTGTGCCTCGCCCTCGTCGTTGGTGAAGGAGCCTGGCAGATAAAGTTCGCTTACCCTGAACCTTTTTGCTGCAGTCTTGGCAAAATGCGGCTTGCGCCTTGCCATATCCGTGCAAAAGACAGCCTGACCGTCCCTTGCCAGATGCCTTTCCAGGAAGTTGAGCAAGGGCTTGTGCAAATCGTCGAGATAGAGGATTTCCGAAGCGACAATGACGTCAATGTCCGTGGAAAGCCCCGGGCAGACGCCGGGCCTTGTCACATCGATGTGCCTCACGTCAATCTGCTCCTGCAGATTGTTTTTGAGCACATTGGCCCTTGCAAAAAGCAGGGCCATGTCCTCCACGTCCGAGGCAGTTATATGGGAAAAGCCAAGGCGCGAGGCCAGGATGGACAAAACAGCGCACCCTGCCCCAAGCTCAAGCAGGCTTTTGCCGGCGCACGCCACCTTCTTGCGCAGATAGGTTTCGAGCACAAAGGATCCGGGCCAGATCTTGGCCCACAGGGGCAGATCCTTCAGGGGATTCTTGAGCGCCTTTGTCTGCACCAGTCTGTCCAGATACTGGCGCATGTTGTTGACGTCCAGAACCTCAAAAACGCTGTCGTTGAAGGTCAGGGGCTTGAAATCGACCTCGAAGCGCTCTCCTATCTCGCGCAGGAGAGTCTCAAGCTCGTCCTTTTCCTGTTCCTGTCCCTGAGCATTGTGCCCGTCCTGTACCATGCCTTGCCTTCCTCCAAAAATGTCTTCTGCCAGCAAGGACGAATCCCCGGGATGCATATCCAGGGGCAAATGTGTCCCTTAAGGCAGGCAACGAGATAGCACGAAGCAGGCCCGGATGAAAGGCCCGAGAAGCCGGGGTACCCGCAAAAGGGGCCTGCGTTTCCTGTCCACGAAGAAGACAGGGCTGTCTCTTTTTTCGACAGCCCACACAGAGAAACTACGGCTGCCGAACAATGATTGCCCTGGCCTCGCAGCTCTTCTTGCAGAAGGCTATGCTCCAGTGGATCAGCGTTTTCACCGATGGATCGGAGAGAAGCCTCACATTGTACTTGTTCTTTTCGATCTGCTTGAGGCCCTTTTCGGCAAGGCCCAAGAGATCCTCCTTCTCGTCGGCACAACGCTTAACCTCTACTATGGCTGCCCTTCCAGTATTGTTGTCCAGAACCTGGATATCATAGAAGACTTCGCCAACTTCCATGTTGGAAAGAGTGTCTGGATAGGCGACAAGGAAGTAGACGACCAAAAGGCCATGATAGAAGTTCTCGCGCGGAGATTCATCGCTGGATTTGGCAGAAGAAGCAGGCTCCTTTGCAAGGTCCTTGCTGCTCACATTTTTCAGAAGAATCGCTTCGATCTCTTTCTTGAAGCGCTCTGTGTCTGTCTTCCAGAAAGCCTCAAGGAGAGCCGTCGTCTGCTTTTTGCTGACGGCGCCATCGAACCAGCGTTGGACCTCTTTCTCGAAGATTTTGTGAATTTCCATGTTCGGTATGACAAGGGCCATCTCATCCCTGTTTGGATTGGGAGAGATACCGGACTTTTGCGTCTGTTCTTCGGATGCCGTTGTCAGATAGCCAGACAGGTAGAGCAGTGACCAAAGGTTTTCGGCTGAAGAGTCCAGACTATCATACGTCGGCTCCAGATTAACCTGTGTCACGAGCACACCACCGGAGGCAAGCTTAGCTATATCATCAGCCATCTCGAGATATTTACCTGGGAATAATCTTTTGATTACTGTATTTTCCGAGGTCTTGTTCCAATAGGCCTTGGGAGGAACCCTTGGATTTTTCTGAAGGGCGTATACCCGATTCAGAATGCTCCACGGACAGTACATTTCCTGATGTTCGCCAAAACAATAGCCATCATACCATTCCTTGAGTTCTTCCCTTCTGTCCCACAGACCGGCCTTTAACAAAATGGTGTCCACATCGTCTTGTGTGAGCCCAAAGACATCCATGTATTCATAATCAGAGATATCGTAACTCTTAAAGTGATTGAGACCACTGAAGATGCTACGCTGAGCTATTTGCAGGCAGCCTGTAAGAATGCCAAGTTTCATATTTTTTCTGTTGGATTTGAGACATGCTGAGAGAAAGTTGCGCATAAAATCAACCATCTCATCATAATAGCCATTGTCCGCTGCTTTTGCGATGGGAGCGTCATATTCGTCTATCAGGACAATGGCTGGTTTGTCATAGTGGTAACGCAAGGCTCTGCTCAAAATCAGCAGAGCATCGGCAAGTATATTGTCATCAGCTTTTTCTGAACGCAATTCTTTGAGTTTTTTGCGCTCTTCGTCATCCAGCATGGAGCTTTTCAAAAGATAATTATGTGCTAAACATACGTCGCTGACAAGACTGCGAATCTTTTTCAGCGCTTCTTTATAGGTTGGCTTGTCCACATCCTTAAGTGAAAGAAAGATGACTGGATACTGGTTCATCCACTGGTCGCACAAATCCTTATTGGAAGATACTGCGAGCCCTTCAAAAAGCTCACGGCTATCCTTGGTAATATCGAAGAATTCGGCCAGCATGGACATGAACAAGGTCTTTCCGAAACGTCTGGGGCGGGTGAAAAGTATGGCGTCGGCAGGGACACGAAATTTGGGGCCGTCAGCAGGGTTTTGCAAAAATTCTTCAATAAAGCCTGTCTTGTCGACATAATAGCCGTTTCCCAAGCGCATCTCTGCAAAGTCGTCTGTATTGATGATATTGATGGCTGGCATTGAACATACTCCTCTGGCAATGGCTTTTGTTTCGTAACTTTCGG
>ENA-ORSJ01001037-ORSJ01001037.1-human-gut-metagenome-genome-assembly--contig:-NODE-1037-length-25936-cov-10.201306_pt1 | contig 25936 bp, 27 predicted proteins | sample MGYA00242191_ERZ509158 | MGnify/ENA primary metagenome ERZ509158 (study PRJEB26280, sample SAMEA2338623) | human gut metagenome | biome: human gut; feature: human-associated habitat; material: faeces...
GTCACGGACGGCGGCCTGAAGCGCCAGAAAGTCGTCATAAACGCGCTGACATTCGGGGCAGGTGCGCAGATGTGCGCGCAGTGTCTGCACCTGCTCCGGCGGCAGTTCGCCGTCGAGCAGCTGGCTGATCTGCTGCTGGTAATGTTCACAGGCGCTCATCCGTCTGCACCTCCCTTCGTCTGCTTTGACGCATATCGGTCGGGAAGGTTCCCGTCGGCGAGCAGGAAATCGCAGAGCCGCCGCCGCGCGCGGAACAGGCGCGATTTCACCGTGCCGGCCTCGAGGTGCAGCACCTTGCCGATCTCGGCATAGGACAGGCCGTCGAGCTCGCGCAGGATGAGGATCTTGCGGGCATCGTCCGGCAGGCTGTCGAGCCCGCGCGCGACGGAGCGGCGCATTTCGCTGCGGGTCAGCTGCTGCTCCGGGCCGACGCTCTCGTCGGCGGGGAGGTCGAACTGCGGCTGCTCGTCGTCGTCCTCGGAGGCGGTGAGCGACACGGTCGGGTGCCGCCGGCGGCTGCGCAGGAAGTCGATGCACACGTTCGTCGTCAGCCGGTAGAGCCAGACGGAGAACTTGCTCTCGCCGCGGAACGTGCCCAGCGCCCGATAGGCGCGCAGAAACACCTCCTGCGTCATGTCAGCGGCGTCCTCCTCGTTGCCGACGGTGCGCAGGGCGAGGTTATACACTTGTTTCTGGTAGGCGACGACCAGCGCCTCAAAGGCGTTGGTGTCCCCGGCGCACACCTGAGCGATGATGCGCCGTTCCTCGTCCCGGTCCATGGTTTCCTTGCCTTTCTGCGGTCAGTCCCGCAAGTCGCGCTGGATGGCGCGCGTGATGCGCCGCAGGTCGTCGAGCGTCTCGACGTGCACGACCTCCTGCTTGTAGACATTGGCGTGCGGCACACCGCGCAGATACCAGCAAAACTGGCTGCGCGCCTCGAGGCACGCCAGCCGTTCGCCCTTGATCTCGGCGGCAAATTCGATCTGATGCAGTGCCGCCTCGATCCGCTCGCGCAGCGGCGGCAGCGGCGGCTCCGGCTCGCCGGCGATGGCGGCGTTGCCGCGCGCGAACAGCCACGGGTCGCCGAAGCTGCCGCGGCCGACCATTGCCAGATCGGCGCCGGTGTAGCGCAGGATGTGCGCCGCGTCTGCGCCGGAAAAAATGTCGCCGTTGGCGATGACGGGGATCGTCACGGCGCGCTTGACGTCGCGGATGATGTCCCAGTCGGCGCGGCCGGCATACATCTGCACGCGCGTGCGCCCGTGCACGGCGATGGCGGCCGCGCCCGCCTGCTGGCACATCTGCGCAAAGGCCACGGCGTTGACGTTTCCGCCGTCCCAGCCCTTGCGGAATTTCACGGTCACGGGCACATCGACGGCCTTGACGACCGCCTCGATGATGCGCCCGGCGAGCTCGGGATCGCGCATGAGCGCCGAACCGTCGCCGCTGCGGATGACCTTGCCCACCGGGCAGCCCATATTGATATCCAGAATGTCCGCACCGGAGTATGCCAGCGCCATGGGCGCGGCCTCGGCCATGACCTCCGGCTCGTGGCCGAAGATCTGCACGGCGGCGGGGTGCTCGTCTGGCGGCGACCAGAGCAGCTGCTTCGTTTTTTCATCGTGATAGACCAGCGCCTTGGCGCTCACCATTTCCGTGCAGGTGAGGGCGGCGCCCTGCGCGCGGCACAGCGCGCGAAACGGCGCATCGGTCACGCCCGCCATGGGCGCGAGCGTGAGCGGGCCGCAGATCTCGACGTTTCCGATCTTCACCATGCGATCTCGAGCTCCACGGGGCAGTGGTCGCTGCCGTAAATGTCGGAAAGGATGCTGGCCGTCTCGATCTTTTCCGCCGCGCGGTCCGAGCACAGGAAGTAGTCGATGCGCCAGCCGGCATTGTTCTCCCGCGCGTGGAAGCGGTAGCTCCACCACGAGTAGGCGTCCGTCTCGTCCGGATGCAGGGCGCGGAACGTGTCCGTGAAGCCGGCGTGCAGCAGCTCCTGAAACTTCGCGCGCTCCTCGGGGCTGAAGCCGGGGTTGCCGACGTTGCGCTTCGGGTTTTTCAGGTCGATCTCCGCTGCGGCGACGTTCATGTCCCCGCAGATGACGACCGGCTTGTGCCGGTCGAGCGAGCAGACGAATTCGCGGAACGCATCGTCCCAGCTCATCCGGTATTCCAGCCGGCGCAGACCGTCCTGGGCGTTTGGCGTGTAGACGCATACGAGGTAGAATTCCGGGTATTCGGCCGTGATCACGCGGCCCTCCAGATCGTGCTGCGGCAGGCCGAGATTATACTGCACGTCGAGCGGCTCGGCCTTCGTGAACACGGCGGTGCCGGAGTAGCCCTTTTTCTCGGCGCTGCACCAGTACTGATGGTAGCCTGGCAGGTCGAGCGCGATCTGCCCGGGCTGGAGCTTTGTCTCCTGCAGGCAGAAAATATCCGCATCCAGCGCGCGGAACGTGTCCGCAAAGCCCTTGGTCACACAGGCGCGCAGCCCGTTGACGTTCCAGGATACAAGTCGCATTTCGTGTCCTCCGTTTTCACCGCTACGCAGCGGTTGATCGTGATGCCCTGATCGTAGAATTTCGCCTCATAGTCGGTCATGACGCCGACAGGGCCGTCGGCGTGCAGATCGTGCGTGACCTCGCGCAGCTCCCAGCCCTCCTGCGCGAACTGCTCGAGTGAGAAGGCGAACAGCGGGTCGTTGTCGGTCTTGAACCAGATCTCGCCGCCGAGCGGCAGCACGTTTGCATACAGCGCCAGAAAGCCCGCATAGGTCAGGCGTCGCTTGTGCTGGCGGGATTTTTTCCATGGGTCGGGGAAGTTGATGTAGATGCGTGAGACCTCGCCGGGGGCGAACATGTCGAGCAGGTTGGCTGCGTCCCGGTCGAGAAAGCGCACGTTTTCGAGCCCGCGCTCGGTCACGCGCTCCATGCCGACGACCATGGCGTCCGGAACTTTTTCGATCGCGGCGAGGAAGATGTCCGGATTTTGTGCCGCGGTGTCCGCCGTGAAGCGGCCCTTGCCGCAGCCGAGCTCCAGCTGCAGCGCCTGATGGCCAGGGAAGTGCTCCAGCCAGTGACCGCGCAGCGCCTCGGGGTCAGTGATCAGCGTGGCCGCGCAGCGCTCCATGCGCGGGACGAGGTTGGGCTTTTTTCGCATTCTCATAGGTTGATGCTCCTGTCATAACAAGTCCTGATTTGATGTTTAGAGCATACCACACGCACCCGAAAACTGCAACGCAGAAAACCGTTGCGCATTTCTAAAGAATATGTTAAACTTTATTTTATGCAAATTGCGAAATTCCATATCCGGGTGTAGCGCAGCTGGTAGCGCGGGTGGTTTGGGAGTGCCGTGGCGCTATCCGGGACAGGGCAAGGTGAAACGCCGCAAAGCCTTGCGACACGGGCGTTTGCTGGATTTTTCCCGATTGCAGAAAACGGCACAAAAGCGGCTTTGACCACAGGAATGACCACAGACAGAAAAATCTTTGATTTTCTCCCCCACCGTGATATAATGGCAGAAATTAAATATCCGGGTATAGCGAAGTTGGTATCGCGCCTGGTTTGGGACCAGGAGACCGTGCGTTCGAGCCGCACTACTCGGACCAAAATCCCTCTGAAATCGTTGATTTCAGAGGGATTTTTCTTATTCTTTGTCTATTGCGGCACAGGAGGTGAGGTAGTTGAGCTTTGCCATTAGTCAAAAACAACTCTTTCGAGTTATTTGGGTCGGATCTTGTAAATTTCGACACTGTATGATACGATTATTATATATATTTTGATCACGGTAACGGAGGGATTTTATGCCAGCGAATAGCAGTTCATACGAGAAGATTCAATCGAAAATCCACGCGCTGAAGGGCTCATACCCTTCTTTGCGTACCAAGAGCGATGACTATGTCTTTTCTGCTTTATGCGTCAAATCTCATTTATTTAAAAATCCCGCTTTAGTACTATATGAAAATGATTTTGATGAGATGATCGTTGATGGTCAATACGACGGTGGAGTTGATGTCCTACTGACAGATCCGAATTCTGAGGAATCCGATATGGTCATTGCCCAATCAAAATTTTATACGAGTATTTCTGCGGATGACGTAATGAATGCAATGACAAAAATGGCTTCCTTTTTTAAGGATATGAGTCAAGGGCATTACGAACAAGTCAATGCAAAAGTGCAACGCCGCTTTCTCACGCTGAACGCCGAATTGGGCGATGAATCAAAAGTTCATTTTGTATTTTACACCAGCGCGCCTCAAGCGGGTATTAACAGATCTCGGATAGAGAAAAAATTCCGCGAACAGTTCACAGACTCCAGTCGTTTTGAAGTTTCATTCTTCTTTGGCAAAGATGTTGAGGAAGAGATCGATGAATCAGAGTCCCGGCGTCCTACTGTGGAGCAGGGTAAAATTAAGATTGATTCTACTGATAATTTCTTGCTCTATGGCGATAATGCCGCCATAGTGAATGTATCAGCGTTTTCCATCAAGGCCCTTTATGCCCAACACAACATCCAGTTACTGGCAAAAAATCTACGCTATCACATTTCAGGACGTGACATCGATCGTGGTATTGAAGAAACGATTAGGTACGCACCAGAATCGTTCTGGCTCAAAAACAATGGTATTACCATTGTTTGTGGCGACTTTGAAATTGATGGGCGTGAGGTAAAATTGCACGACTTTTCTATCATCAATGGCGGTCAAACTACCTATATGTTACATAAGAGTCGCTATATTGACGAAGACCGCGACCTGTTTCTGCCCTGCAAAATAATTAGAACTGACGGTGATACAGAGGATGAAAAGAACACTTTTAGCCTTGCTATCGCAAAAGCAACCAACACACAGAAACCCATCAAGCCTGTTGATCTGAAAGCAAATTCGCCCGAGCAAATCCGTTTTTCTCAAGCCATGCGTGATGTTGGTATTTTCTATCAGACTAAGCGTGGCGAAACGGTTCCCAGAGCTTACAAAGAAGCGTTTCTCAATTCTTCCCTGGTCGAAGTTGGAAAACTGGGTTTGGCTGCAATTTTCCAGATTCCATGTGTAAGTCGATCCAAGCCATCTTCTCTATATTTGCCACAATACTACGAAAAGATATTCAATGGTAATCAACAGCAAATTGCAAAACTCTGTAGAGAGTTATTGTACATTGATTATTATTTCCGCAATATCTACCAGAAAAAATTTGATAGAGATAATGCTTCTGTGCCCAGCGCAAATGACCGCATTTCCTTCGCCCACAACGCAAGAACTATTTGCATCGCTTTCGCTGCATTTGCGTCCAGATACCACCAAGGGAATATTCAGAACCAGCATTTAGATACAATCTTTGCTGCTGCTCGTTCGGACAATGCAACAGATTCCAGATTGTATGATATTTTTACTAATCTCGAAAACGTTTCATATTTTATCCCTGCCGCTGTGTTTAATCAAAAAGATAAGTACGATGCTATCCTTGACCAGTTATTTACAACCATAATTAATGCGGGCATCACAAGTTTTTCGATGGCATCGCGCTACGACTCCACGCTGACCGCCACCAATTTTTTAAAAAAAGACAAGAATTATTATGCGATTCTGGACGATCATTGGGCATCACTTCGTGGAGATATCAAACGAATTTTTGAAGGTATTATGTAGTTGTGATGTCATATGTTGATGTTGCAGTTTCCTTTTAGACAACTCAATACTCGATCGATAATATCACCGACAAGGATACTAATCACTCAATATCCTTGTCGGTGATTCTTTTCAACTCAGTCTCTTTTCCCCCGTTTGCCCTTCCCCTCCAACGGCCGCCCATCGCCCTCACCCAGATCCTTCAGCCGCTGCGCCTCCGCGATCTCCGCTTTCATCTCAATGATCAGCGTCTTCAGCTTCTCCTCGCACTCCTCGCGGGTGTGGGCATAGACATTGCGCGCGTGCTTTTTGCCGTCGGGCCATTTGGGGGAATAGCGCCCTTCGAAGAGATGGTCGTTGATCTCACTGACGCAGCCGGTGCCGGATCTGCGCTTGCGTCCCACATAGGGCTTGAAGTCGGTCATTCTCCGCTTTTCCGCCTGGGCCGGGGCAGTTTCCCACCCCGGCTCTGAAGCATCCTCCTGTGGTGCTACTTTGCCGATGCCACGGTCGATGTTGGCGGCGGCCGTGAGCCGCATGTCATCGGTAATGTGGGTGTAGATGTCCAGCGTGGTGGCCGCCGACACATGGCCCAGCATAGCGGAGAGCGTTTTCACATCCATGCCGTTCTCCAACGCCAGCGTGGCGAAGGTGTGGCGCAGGTCATGGAATCTCACATGCTTGCATCCTGCGTGCTCCAGAATGAACTGCAACCTGCGCCGTACTACGCCGGGGGTGATGGGGCAGTCCTCCTTCACCGGGGACGGGAACATCCAGCGGGAGTCCACTGTTTTCTTATACTCCTGCAGTACCGCCACCACGGCGGGCGGCAGGACGATCTTGCGGACGGAGTTCTTCGTCTTAGGCGTGCTGATTTGGAGCTGGCCGCGCACATCGTAGACCTGCTTGTTCACATTCAGCACGCCGGTTTTGAAGTTCAGGTCGTCCCATTGCAGCGCCATGAGCTCGCCTCGGCGCAGGCCGGTTGCCAAGTCCAGAAGGAAGACCTCGTAGTAGCCCTCGAACTTCGCCTGAATGAGAAACCGCTGCAGTTCCTCCCTCGTCAGTACCTGCATCTCCCGTGCCTTCTTCGGCGGCAGCTTGCAGCCGATGGCCGGGTTCACACGGATCAGCCCATCCTGCACCGCCTTCTCCAATGCGGAGCGGCAGGTGGCGTGACACATACGCACCATTCGGTCGGACAGCCCTTCGCCGTACTTGTCGGTGAACCGCTTCCGGCCGCTTTTCTTGAGCCGACCGTAGAACTGCTGCAGGTCGTTCTGTGTCAGCTTATTCAGCGGGATGTCCCCAATCTCCGGGATGATGTGCAGTCGGATGCGGCTCTCATAGGTCTCCTGCGTGGTGGGGCGGATCTTAGGCTTGGAGTGATTCTCGTACCAGTATGTCAACCAGTCCCCGAAGGGCATCTCAGACCGTACTTTTTCGGGCTTCAGCCCGCCGCATTCCTCCTTGAGCTTTTGGAGCTTCTCAACGCACTCCTTCTTCGTTTTGGCAAGAACATTTTTCGTCTTGGGGTAGCCGTTATCATCATAGCCAATAACAATGCGGCCTTCCCACCGACCGTCCTTGCGCTGCCTTACCGTTCCGTCTCCGGCTTTTCGCTTTCTTGCCACGGTTTCAACTCCTTTCCGAAGATATCTTCCATGAAGCCGCCTACGATGCCGCAAGCCTGCTTTTGCATATCTGAGGTGACATGGGTGTAGGTATCCAGCGTGAAGGAGGCGTTGGTGTGGCCCAGAATCCCCGACAGGGTTTTGGCATCTACGCCGCTGGTGAGGGCGTGGGTTGCGAAGGTATGACGCAGATCGTGGAAGCGGATGCTGGGCAGTCCCGCCCGCCGGAGCAGCGTCTTCATGTGGAGGTAGGCCGAGCCGGGGTTGCCAGGATCCTCCGGCTTCACTGGGTCGGGGAATATCCATTGACTGATGGTATCCGCCTTGCGCCGCCGCAGGATGTCCGCCACCGTCTTCGGCAGGATGATAGTACGCATTCCCTTTCCCGTTTTTGTCTCGCCGACGGTGTACTCACCCTTCCGCTGGCCGTGGAGGGTGCGGCACACCTTCAGCGTGCCGCTCTCCTCGTCGAAGTCGCTCCATTGCAGACCGCAGATCTCGCCGCGGCGCAGGCCGGTCATCAGCTCCGTTTGGAAGAAGTCACGCCACACCTCGTCCTGCTCCACCACTGCGAGGAAGGCGTCCAGCTCCGCGCGGGTGAGGATACGCTTGGGCTTGTAGTTGGGTTTGGGAGCCGTTGTCCCTTCGGTGGGATTTCTGGGAATGACATGCGCCTGCACCGCGTCTTTCAGCGCGGCGTGGAGCGTGGAGTGGATGTGGCGGACCATGGAGTCGGAGAGCTGATGATCCATCTCGGGATGTTCGTGGATGCGACCCTCCGTTTTTAGGTGGCGGTACATCCGCTGGATGTCCTGCTGGGAGAGGAGGGAGATCTGCTTGTCGCCCAGTTGCGGCTTGATGTAGTATTCGATGTAGCGGCGGTAGCTCTCGAGGGTACCGGGCCGCACCGTGCCCGCCTTGTACTCCGCGAGCCAGCGATCCAGCCACTCGCCCAAGGTCATGCGGCTGTCCTCGGTCAGTTCCACATCGCGGTAGCACTCGATGTTCTGGTGGAGCTTGTCCAGCAGCGCTTTTTGGGTCTTGGCATAGACGTGGCGGAACAGCGGCTCGCCGTTTTCTTTGTGGCCGATGACGATTCGGCCTTCCCAGCGTCCGTCATCACGCTTTCGCACCATGCCGTCACCGGCCGGTCTTCGCTTTGCCATGTATTTCACTTCCTTTGGATTCATTTTCTTTTTGCAACACAAACAACTACCACACTTTTGCGGAAATAGCTATCAGAACTTTGAAATGGTTTGCCATTACATCCGCATAGAAAACCCGTGGTACTGCTCGTACTCTTCATCTTCGTCATCTACGGCGTATTCCACCGTGCGGTCGATCTTGCCGCCGCGTTCCAGAATACGCCGGATCTCCTGCTTGCTGTGATGCAGCGTTTCCAGATGGAAGCGGTCATTGTCGCCGGTGTTCATCGCATCCAGAATGGAGATCAAACCGCAGACGGCATCGTCCACCGTAGGCAGGAGTTCACCGTACTCGGTGGCATCGATGCGGCTTTCCAGATACTCACAGCCGCCCATATCGAAGTAGGCATCCATGCTGCTGCGCAGGAGCGTCTGGTCGAAGAGCTTATTGTCTCTGCATCGGACATTCTCCGGTGTAGTGTAGGTGATGTATTTTTGATTCGGCTCCCATCGCACCTTGTAGCCGTACTCTGCCATGAATGCGATGAACGCCTCACGGGTAGCACAGTTCTCCATAGCTTCCTTAATGGTACGGCACAGCCGTTTCTTCCAAGCAGGAATACGGAACGGATCTGCCTTGCTCTCGGTGAAGGACAAGCCATACTCCTGGCAGAGCTGGTTGCTGTATTCCTTGGCCTGCTGCATCTCTCGGGCGCTCTGATGAAACTTCTGGCCGTTTTCAAAGTTTACCGAGTTCATGATGATGTGATTGTGGATGTGCGCCGTATTCATATGCGTGACCACCACGCACTGGTAGCCCTTGAAGTATTCCGCAAACTTCAACCCGATCTCATGCGCTGTATCAAAATCCAGCGGATCGTCCGGGGCGAAGGCTTGGACGATGTGATAATAGCTACGGCCATCTGTTTTGCGGAACTGTTTCTTTACCGCTTCGAATTCATCCTGAGCTGTTTGAGCCATGCAGTTGACACCGGATATGAGACGCTCCACCGTTTTCTCACGGTTTGTAACATAGTCCAGGATACCGCTCAGACTGCGTGAGACAGCAATGAATTTAATGTTTGCCATGCGTTCCGGTACACCTCCGTAAAGGGTTCATAGTTCACCTGCGTGATACGCCCCTGCCGAGCCATGACCGTGAGCTGATTTAGGTTATTTCCCTGATAGCGCAGCTCCCGCAGGAACTCATCCATACCTTCAATGACCATGACCTCACGATCCATAGCCGCCCGGCGTACGAACTCACTTTCGGTCATATGAGCTGCATCCGCCTTACGGCGGATGCAGTCCTTTTCCCACCCGGCAACGCGGGCGCGGATAAATTGATTCTTAGCCATGGTGCTCGTTACCTCTGCTTGCCAGCATAGTCATCGTCTCGATCTGCTTAGCCAGAGTCTCGTCCCGCGCATGCACATAATAGAACTCCAGCATCTTTTCGACTGCAAAGCACTGCTGCCACTCCGCACAGCCAGATAGTGCGGCTTTGCCCTTGCCGGTGAAAAAGTGATCCAACTCTTCACAGGAGACATCCACGCCGAGTTGATAGAGCATGGCTTCCCGTACATCGCTGAGCATCTCTTCCTTATCGTACTTGTCCATCATAATTTCATAGGGATTATAGGTGTTCTTCGTCATAATCTTTATCTCCTTTAAATTCATTTTTCTTTGTGTTGATAGGGGTGTGGGCTTAGCCCGCCTGCCGAAGGGGTCGGAACGGGGCAATCGCCCCGTTCCGTACCACGAAGGCGAAACTTGTCATTCTCGAAGCGAGAATTTTCGGCGCTGACGCGCACTTCAGCCGCTCTGCGGCGCTTTGCGGAAAAGGCAGTCATCCCGCTTGGTCAAGCATCCATGGCGCATCACCTCCTTCCGTGCAGAACACGCTGCGGTAGGTGCTGCTGTCCGGCACCATGCCACGCTCCAGCATGATCTCATGTTGCAGTAAGCGCACGCACATTTCCTCATAGACGCTCCGCATCTCGTCGCGGCATCGGCGGGCGAAAACCTTCTGCTCCTCGGTCAGATCGCCGCGATGTTCATCGCAGAGGAACAGGCGAAGCTCCTCTTCATCAATGGGGTCGGCATGTTCCTTGTTCCACGCCCACCGGATGTAGCGTACTGTGTCGTGCGTGCGCTGGAGAACCATCATCGGGTCATGGTCTACAATAAAGTTTGCAAGCTGCTGCATCATGCGCTTTCCTCCTTCTTTAAGCTGTTCCGCTGTTCCAGTTCGGCCAGACGCTTTTGCACCTTTGCCCGCTCTACACTCTCCTCCGCCTGCCGGAATTGCCGCTGGTAGTTCTGCTCCAACGCCTCCTGAATGGGGCGGATGTTGTAGATGAGACTGCCGTTGCGCACGCGGCCGTCCTTCGTGATGATGGTGCTGGGTTCGGTACGGATGAGGCCCTTTTCCTCCAGACCAGCCACATACTTCCGCACGGTGTTCTCGCTCAGCTGCACCGCCCGACCGATGGTGCGGTAGCTGGGATGGCATTGGTAGGTCCTGCGATCCTCGCAGCGCAGAAGGTAATTGTAGACGGCGATCTCGTGAGAGCTGAGTCCAAGATTAAAAACCTCATTGGGGACGAGGTAGTAATATTTGGTTGCCTCCCGCTTGGGCCAGCGCTGGTACATCAGACATCACCTCCTGTCTGCGCATCTACCCACCGACGGAATTTTTCTTTGGGCACCACGATGCGGTTGCCGATCCGCAGCGCGGGGAAGCCCGTCTCGTGCATGAGCTCATAGGCGCTGGAGATGGACACGCCCAGCATCTGCGCCACCGTGTTCGCATTGAGGAACAGCGGCAGCTGGTCGTAGTTGGTGAATGTGGATTCTTGCATTGGATTCCTCCTTTATAATTTTTTTGTTGAGAGCTGCAAGCAAAAAGCTCCCGCTGAAAAAGTGGGAGCAGTATCCATATTGCAAATTTGGAACCTCATGATAGAATAGAAGCATCAGGAGGTGAGCCGATGCCGCTGTTGAAATACAGGATCTACGAACTGTCCGCCAGAGCCGTGATCAGCTATGGCAGGCAGCAGGACGGGACATATACCTTCCGTCTCAGCGCCGCCGAGACAGAGAAATGCAAATCACTTTCCGCACCTCACGAGCAGGACGATAACGCACTGTTCTATCAGATCATGTGCGTGCTGCACGGCGATGCTTTCACTGGAGCTCCCGGTGGGCAGCTGGTGACTGACCTCTCGGACATCATTTTCTATATGGACTTCTCCGGCATCTTCGACCGGAGCGGTGCCAGAAAGAAATACCGGATCCGGCAGGAAAAAGCGAAGGCCCTGTTCCGTCCCGAGGGCGTGAGCCTGGATTTTGGCCCCGGACCGCATCGCTACCTCGCCTTTGAGCGTTCGGGCAGCATGAGCCGACAGGCACGGCTGTCCTTCATCCGGGAGGATTTTTATGATGCCGTGCGCCGCCGCATCATGATGGATATGACCATCGGTGACTGCCAGCTCAGCAAGCTCTACGCCTACAACGGTCTGATGCTGTCCAGCGGTATCCGCATTGACGGCATCGGCATTGACCAGCCCCACCGGGTAGTGGTCGTTGACAATCCGGTACGAACGCCCCCACCCACAGAGGTGATCACAGTGGAGGACGACGGGACGCAGAACAGCACCCGCAAATACCACCGGGTGGAAACGATGGCCGATGTCGAGGTCACCTGCTTCGACGGCGAGGGCCTGATCTCCAAACAATATGCCCGCCTTATTGACGAGAAGCTGTGCGGAAAGAAAGTCCACACCTCATTTCAAATTCGTATGCCCTATGTCAAGGGTATGCTGCACGAGGTGGACTTCAAAGACTTCCTGACCCTCTGCGGGACGGACACCATCACCGATCTGTGGGGCGTGGAGCATCCGATCCAGAAGGTCGATATCATCCTCACCAAAAGTATGTTCAAGGGCTGCGGCTGGCTGAACGGAAGCGGCATGAGCTGGGAGGACTACTGGGCGGTGTTCCGCAAGTACCGCCATGCGCTGTACATCACGAATGTCAGCAAGGAAAAGCCGGAGAAAACGACAGAACTGAACTATCAGTTTTTGAACACAGTGTCACTCAAGGCGGACGAGTTCCGCCCCGCCGATCTGCCGGACGGCTGGGATCACAGCCCGGAGACGGACGAGCGAAATTGGCTCACCAAGCAGACGGAACTGGCGTATTACAGCTTCTGTGCCGACGAATCGTTTCGGCAGAATTATTTTCTGGAGAAGTTTGAGCGGGTCAGCTGGTGGGAACGGCATCAGGGCAAGGATCAGATCCTTGCCGCCGTGCTGAAAAAGAATCCTCGTTTCATCAACGAACCGATTTATGCCAAGCGGCTGGAGGCCGAAGCCGATAAAATCGCAGAGCAGTACGCCGTCGGCCGGCTGATCGTAGCAGGAGACAACCGTTATCTTTCCGGAGATCTGCTGGATTTTCTGAACTGCCTGCCTGTTACGAAAACCGGAACAAGTAAAAAAACGAATACCTTTATCAATTTTCGCTGGGGGCTGGAGTTGAACCATCAGAATTTCTTTGCTCCGGGCGCGGCTTACCAGTCCGGTCATGTCTGCACGCTGCTGCGCAATCCACACATTGCCCGGAATGAAGAAATGCAGCTTTATCCTCTTGAAGACAGTAAAAATCTACGCGATCAGTATCTCGGCCATCTGACGGATGTTGTTATGGTTGGCTACACTTCACTCGCCGCGGAGCGTTTGGGCGGTGCCGACTACGACGGCGATATGATCAAGACGATCAGCGATCCCATTTTGAACGAATGCGTGAAGCGAAACATCTATCACGATCCTCCGCGGCCGCGGAGCGTATTTTCCAGATCACACAACCTGCCGCTGCTGATGATCCCCACGGCCCAGCCACAGATCCGCAATGCCGACGACTGGGAGGCCCGCTTTGAAACGGTTCGCAGTACCTTCTCCTCCCGCGTCGGCCAGATCTGCAACGCCGCGCTGGACCGCAGCATCATTGCCTACAACGAAAACTCCGACGTCGAGGAGCGTGAGCGCTGCCGGGAGGAGACGGAGACATTGGCCATCCTCACCGGGCTGGAAATCGACTCGGCCAAGAGCGGCATCCGCCCGGATCTGGATGAGTACCTGATCCATAAGACCGTCAGGCGCAGCGACTTTCTCAAATATAAAACGCTGGTAGAAGAAATGGAGACCCGGCGTGCCTGGTATGAGCCTACCCATGCGGCCAAGGTGAAGGCGTTTTTCAAGAAGGTGGATTGGAGCAAGGTGGACTCCAACGTGGAGCGCCTGCCGTATCTGGCGCAGCAGTTGAGAAAGAACACGCCGCATATCAAGGCAAAGCCCGCCAAGGATGAGGAACTGTTTTCCTTTGCCCGGCAGCCGGACTGGAAGGAGCATCTGAATTCCGATAAGCTGGCGGCGGTGGATGCGCTGCTGCGAGATCTCGATGCCTGTCTTTCCCGCATCCGGGCCTGCCGCGTTCCAGTGAAGGAGAAAACGCGGAAGAGCGATGTGGAGCGCATTCTGTATGCCAGAGGGCAGGAGGATGAATACGATCCCGACGAGCTGTACGCCCTGTTCGGCAACCTGCCGCCGGAAAGGGTGTCCGCTCTGCGGCAGGCCATGCGGGAGCAGGCCTGGCACCTCATGGACGAGGATGCACGGGAGCGCTTCCTGCGGGAATGGCTGCCGGAGCCGGAGTTCGAGGATGTCTTCGATCTGCTGACCGATTTCCGCTTCGGCGGCTATCGCATCCTCGGAGACATTGTCTGCGATATGGAGGACGAGAACACCGGCCGGGAGAAAAAGCATCTGTTCCGTGAAAGCGACTCGAAGGCCTTCACCGCCATGATGAGAGCCTTTGCGGACAAGTCCGCTTCCCGGAGCTACCGAGACGCCGTGACGACCAAGTGCCTGGAGCTGCTGACCGCTATCGTGAGACCGACTCTGGCCGTGCGCTATGTGATAGCCCTCGGCAGGCGTGACCTGCTGTGGGAGCTGCTGCCGGAGTACATCGAGAAAAATGTTCTGGAGGTGCGGGATGATTAACGAATGGGAGGAATTCTGCGCATATACCGGAACGGTTTCCTATACCGCCAGCAGGAAGAGCGATACGACATGGCTGGGCCGGTTCACATTTGCCACGATCCTGGAGTTTGAGGGGATGGCGCGGATTTTGACCGTTCTGGCTCGTGGATACCTGTTCCACGGCAAAGATGGAGCGGTCATTTCGGGTGATCCGCATGACTGGGTCGACCATGCCCGCCGTGCGCTCTGCGCCTGGTGCAGTGTGCCAGAGGGCGGAAAGCGTGTGCAGGACAAGGAGTGGCAGTTCCAGACGGATTTTTCGGAGCTGCATACGGAGTTCCCGGAGTTGGTGGATGCGGATGGGGTCGGCTGGTTCCTCCGTCATGTTCTCCGCGCGGCGAACTTCATGCTGACGCACCCGGAAAAGGTGCGCAGCACCTCGCTCAAGTATGCGGAGGTCCTTCGCTCGAAGTTTGCCGCCGCATGGCGAAACAAAGTACTACAGTATCAGATCCCGATTTTTGCGTCCCAAACCAAGGGCGCCTGGACACTGCGCTTTGACGATATCCTTGCCGATGCGTTGGAGCTTGGCCCGCTGCGCAGAGAGGGGCCGGAGCTGCTGCCGGAACTGACAGAGAAAGTGAAAGCGGTACTTCCGAAGGAAATTCCAGCCGAGGTTGTCTGTACGCTGATCTGCTATTATCTCGCCAACCGGCAGGACGATTGCGAATGGGTGGTCCTGCCGGTGGCGAACTTTGACGCCTACTTCGGGGACACCAGCTTCAGCAAGAAGTATCTGCCCAAGATCCCTTCAGAGATCGTAGAGCGGAGCAACGCCTTCGGCATCAGCCGGTATCGGGTCACGGAAGAATATCTGCCATAAGATACAAACAGCGGGACAAGCCTTTACGGCCTGTCCCGCTGCTTTTTCTGTCTGGATTTTGAAAGTGTTTTCCTTGTCTATGGCGGCTCAGTCGCTGAGCTGCTGCCTATGCTCTACTCCTCGTCATCATCAGACCACGAGGAGATCATGTGAATATCCCCGGTGTCCATGTCCATCGCCATGTGATCTCCCATGCGCATCATGAGATTCCCATCGGAGTCCATCGCCATGCTGTCAGAAATGCTCATGGCGAAGTCGCCGTCATCGTAGTCAAAAATGTACTTTGACATACCGTGCACCTCCAATTTTAATCATCGTATTCCGGATAGTCAGGCACCCACTCGGGCATCCAATGCGCTTTGTTTCTGCGGTTTGCATTGTGAGTTCTCTGGTGCGATCTGTGGTTCAGATTCATCTGATTGGCCCGATTGTCAGCGTCAGCTTGATATGCCTTGTTATTGGGATTATGCAGATTTGCCCAGTGATCCAGTTGTGCTTTGGTATGTGTTTTTCCTGATACCTTTCCCATAATCAGCCTCCTTTCTGAACCGAAAAAAGCCCACGCACTTTGCTTCGTGCGTGGACTGCGATCATCCGGAAGACCGCTTTGCACGCAACAAAACAAACCCGACGAAAGAACACTTTCTTCGGTTCGATTTTGTGGTGCAAAGCATCGAAACAACAGGGGGACAACGACAGTCAACCAGCAAACTGCTTTCTCAATTCCATAATGAGAATTTGATTGGAATCAATAGTTTCGAGGATTTACTCATTTGTCCGCTAAATTGTCTATATCACTACATAGGTTCAATATGATTCGTACTCTCATGATACGAATGGTTGAAGCTTAGGATAGTCCAACAATTCAGCGTTATCATGATAACATGAATGGGAAGCGAATGCAATGGGTAACTACACATTTCACCCCATGATTCCAATTTTATTGCCGTTTTCGTAAATGTCCGTGCCATCTTTGCTGTGATTAGGTCCCTCGTACTCTACCCATCCGAAGCCCGCCACATAGACTTTGTCGCCGGGGTGCAGTTCTTTAGAAGGCTGTGGCGGAGTTGGCTCTGGTGCGGAATTCTTAGCGGGTGCCTGCCCCGTGGAAAGCTGGAGTTCGGAAGCTACGGGTGTTTCAATAGGCCCTGTCTTCGGTTCAGGTTGCTCTTCTTGGGGCGCTTCTTGTTGCGGGATCGTTCTTTTTTCCTTCTCCGCCAGTGCTGTGGGTTCCTCAATTTCCGCAACGGTCGCTTCCTTGGCGCTCACAGCGGTTTCCGCGGCTGGGACGGGTGTTTGCTCGGTTGCATTGTTATGCGGCCACACGGCGGCACACAAGGCGGCACAGGTGGTAATCAGGGTCACTATGATGAGTTTCTTCATTTTTCTTCCTCCTTAGATGCGAAACGAACCCTCAACCCCATTGCCGTTCGGCAGGAGACTGAGCGCTCGTTTTCGTAATAGTTCAATTCCATGGAGAGTTTCCACGCCAGTTCAAATCCGGTGATAAAGCTGTCGATGGAGGTGTCCTCCGCAATACGGTCTTTTGCGTCGATGATCCGGAGCACCAGCCGACGCTCCGGCTTTCCCAACGCCTCGCTAAGTGCTCGGTGGCACTCCTCAATTTCCTGCTTCTGCGCCGAGAGTTCGGGTGGGGTATAAAAACAGTCATATAGGTCTTTCAGCAGCTTGTGTTTCATGCGCTCGCCTCCTTGCAGCACAAACATATACCACAGTTCGACGGAAACAGCTACTGAAACTTTTAAGAAAAATAGCGGCTAAAGCGCATCGTTTCAGCCGCTATTGGGGATGTGGGGTACTCGTGGCGCGGGCTCCCAGGTTAGCTATGCCCTTTCATTGAAGCAAGACTTCTAAATTAAGAATTTTCCACTTGATAGCATGCGCTTTTCTGAGTCCTACATAATATATCGCATCCCACAACGCGGTTTTTGTTCAGTCAAGATAAATGAAAGATTGCGGAGCCTGACTAATACCGTAATCAGAAAGTTCCTTTGGAACCTTATAAGTTACTACATCTTTCAATTTATAAGCAACGGCTTTGTCTTTCCCTGCATAGTAGGAAAAGAAGAATTTTCTTGTTATCCCAGCTGCAGACTTAGCAATCTCCCAGATCTCTTTTGGCGTCCCCTCTAAAATTTCATCAACTACTGCTTCTCCTACTACCTGCTTTTGAGGGGAAGATGCGTAAAGAATGATATGATTCACATATTCCTTTGGCTTAATTTTTCTAAATTCGTATTGTTTCTTGCCTTCAAGTATCACCTTAGCATATTCTGGCTTAATCGATAATAACATTGTTGACATTGATGTTGCCCTCCCGCAATATTTGTTTGAATTCGCCGGGAGTAAGTCTGATCAATGCCGGATACACTCCTCCGTGGCTGCTGCTCCAATAGCCTTTGTTCTCGAGGGTATCCATATTAATATTATGCCCCTCCCCAAAATATCCATAATAGAGCAGTTCTACGACAAACATATTCTTATCGTTATCATATTTCGTTCGTAATTCTCTTTCATCATACACGGATTTATTTCCTATTCGTGCAAGAAGCTCATTAAAGTTCAGCAAGAACTTGCCATTTCTTTTGGCTGCAATAACATTCGTCACAATACAGAATGAAGTCAAACAAGATTTATACCTTTTAGTCCCCTCACCTGTATGAATCCTATAAATTAAGATGGGTTCACCCATCTTATATGGAGGAACGGTATATTGTGCTCCAACATAAATCTTACTGAACCCATTTCTCACGCTTAGCGCCACTGAAGTCTGCAGCGTGTTTTTCAACTCTGAATATGGAAATAATGTGTCGTGATAATAGTCGTTCACGCACAGATACCCTGCACTCTTAAAATGTGGATTAATGAACGGAAAGGATTTATACGGATCGCTGTAATCCACACTGCTGCGACTACGCAGATATACACCTTCACCGTTTGGATTATAACCAACTTTGATAAATCCGAACTTCGTGAGTTGTGCAATCAAAAGATCGTGTTTATCAAATGCCGTCACATAAATATCATCCAGGCCAGAATCTTTCCATTTCCAAAGGACGAGACCAATCGCACCCTCTCCAAGGCGTTGCCCGCGAAAACGTTCTGCAATTTTCATGGTTGTGATTTTACAGCGTTCTTTCCGTGGTAAAACTTGATCTTGCAGGACAATAGACTCAGTTTCGTATTTTATGCAAACAAAAGCACCAATACCATTTTCGTCCTCAAACACTAAGGCGGTGCGCCCCTGCTGCGCTTTTTCTGGAAACCACACCTCAAATGGCTTTACTTTTCCTCCAACAGGATAGTCCGCCTTCAAAGAATCAAAGAAAGGATCGTTTAGGTCAATATCAAGAAACTTCTTGAGAGAAAAACTGCCCGGCATAATATGTCCTCCTCACAGTGATTTTATATAATCAATCGTCCGTTCAAGGTCTTCAGCACCACGAGAGATATAAAACTTTGCACAAACAATTCCTGCAACCTCATTTGCATAGGCGCATTCTTCCTGTTGAAAGCTTTCAACGCTTTGTACCGAAATATTGACTCCATCACGCATCTTTCGACGTTGGACAATTATCTCCGGCTTCTCTGTAAGTAATATGATAGCCTCTGGCTTTAGAGCAATAAAGGTATCAAGAGGTATGCGAGAAATAACACCATACGTATCCAGCAAACAGAAATGACCGTCCAAGATAAAGTTGTGTCCAGAAGACTTTAGTTCATCTACGGCCTGAAGAAGATAATGTTGGTTGCTGCCAATATCCGATATAAGCTTGTCCTTGGAAAACCCAGCATGTTTTTTCTGCGTGATTAGCGCACTGGCAGAGTAAGTCTCAATTCCCGTTTCTTTTTTCACCAAGTTGCAGAAAAAAGTCTTTCCAACCCCATGAATTCCACTTATGAAAATCACCCTCTAAACCTCCATTTCATCTTGGTTTCGTTTCCAAACAAATATTCGAGTTCTGCCAGGCGTTGTACTTTGATTAGTCACTTTTATAGAACAAGAAAATCATTCTACAATCTCTGTGCGAATTCTCTCTAAAAGTTCTGACCCCTTTGCGACCTTGTTGTTTCCTCCAAGTTCCTGATACAGTTTAAAGACGAGCTGTGCTGCTTGAGAAATCTTGATTTCATCAATTGCATCCATATCCAACGCCTTGAACGAAAGAGAAGAAATGTCAGGAGACTGTACAGCCTGTGCAACTACAGTATAAATTACATAAAATAAAATATCAGATTTGACGGCTTGAGAATAATCGGAAGAAGATTTGATATATCGTTCAACTTTTTTTCCAAGGCTTGCGCTTCTGTAAAAAAGTTCCAAGTCTGTATTATCGATGTAAAGCTTCTTGTAATAATCGTCGTTGCTGAGCAAGGTGGAAGGGCGTGCTCGAGCATAATTGGGCTTTCCCAGGAACAGCGACATAAGACACTGTCCTAAAAATCCAATGCTCACAATTTCACTTGCTTTTTTGCCCTGGTTTTTATAGTAGTTCTTTCGACGATCATAATATAGACCGCGCGATTTGAAATACATTTCAATCTGACGGTGAATTGGGTCTGTGGAACGCAGTGCAACTGCCGGAATTGTCGTTTGACTATTTGTAGCCAAAATAATACGATCTCTGGAACTTTCATCTTCGGGAACAACAATACGCAAAAGCACGTTCCGAGTTTCCTGTTCGATTAATTCAGGATGTTCATGAAAATGGAAATAGATTTCATTAGAAGTCTGTAAACCATTAACAATTTCGGGGTTTATAATGAGTAATTGCTTTGAAATCGCTTGGGATACATCCTCCGCAATGATAGTAACTCCATTATTGAGCCACCAAAAGTCCTCAGGAGTCTCAGCAGCCAATGTCTCCCGGATTTCATTGTTAACATTGTTGTGCCCCTGATAGTCTCTAACATTTGATTCAAAAATATATTTTCGCAACGCGCCTGTCTCATCAGTAATAAACTTGTAATAGTTCCCGAGATTGACTAACGCAATATAATCCTTTTTGCTTCCGATCGCAATCGGATTATCTGCAAGAGGCAAGTTGAACTGCTGAGAAGTCTGTGTGTTAATAAGTTCCATCAGCTTTGAGGCATTAACAAACTCAACTTCAACAGATGTCATTGCGCCAGGAAAAAGTTGATGAATCTGTTCGCACAATTCATCAGCTTGCGCCTGAACATTGGGGTGAAGGTCATTAGCCACAGCAACATACACATATTTGAAGATCAACTTTACCTTGCTGGTCAAAAGTTTAATTCGCAGATCCTTAAAGTTCTGGAAGAATGTCAAAACTTTCTCAGTATACCGCCCGCTGAAGCTGCCAATTTGATTTTCAAACTGGAGTAAATTGGCGGAGGTAACTTTCCATTTCATAATAGCGTCCTCGCCAAATCCCAGTTCGTTTTTCGCTTGAACAACAAGAATGTTTAGTGTTGATTCACGGGGAACAGATGATAAATTATCGATATAATCATCGCCTACCAACACATCATTAAAGAAAAGGTAGACTCCATCACACCCACCGTCTCCACCACTACCTGTTAAGCCTGCTTCAATTTCTTCATCGCTCAAATCATATTCTCTCAATGCTTGGGACGCTGCCAAAAACTCGAAGTAAGCAGCCTGATCCGAAAACTGTAGGGCGGCATATTGTTGCTTAACATATTCGCGGATAAGAAGCTGATCATTTGTCATAGATTTGGACATAATATTCTCTCTTTCCTTAGTTCCAAAGTCCCACAATTGGCACATTCATATTTCGTTATTGAAAGCCACAGTAGCTCTGTATCTTCTGAAGTAACTGTTCACGGTTTTTCTTTTTTAACTCACATTCCCATATCCGCAAGACAGTCCAACCGCGTGCCTCAAATTGGGCAGTGGCCGCTTTATCCCGCTCCACATTACGTTCTCGCTTCTTCTGCCAATAGCTCTGGTTGTCCGACGGGCGTGTATTGCGGCAATCATGACCATGCCAGAAGCATCCATCAACAAAGACTGCAATACGCTGTTTTGGAAAAACAAAATCTGGGTGACCCTTAACTTTATAATTGCGCCGCCATCCTATAATGTGCTGCTCTTTGAACACCTCAATCAGCTGCAGTTCCGTAGACTTATTCTTTTGGGATTTGACTCGGCGCATGATATCAGATCGCTTTTCTTTGCTAAAAACATCGGCCATAGTTATTACTTGGCCTCGAACTCAATGCGAAGACTTGGGTCACTTTCTTTTTCCATGACAATCTGGTTGTAGTTTTCAATAATAGCCCCAAGTTTTGCGTTTCGCTTATCTTCATCAAAGAGGCTATGCTCATGCACATTCGAAGAGAGAAACTGTTGGACATCCCAAACCTCAACTCGACCCGCAAGGCCAGCATCTTCAATCTGATTTAGTGCAGTCTGCACTCGTTCAAAAATCGTGATAATTACAGGACGATATCCGTTGCTGATGTTGGCTTGACACTTATTAATCAGTAAATCTCCAACAGAAGTAGTACAATGAATAATCGTCTTATTGATTACAAAATCCCCACTTCTTGCAGTAGGAGCATCAGCCACAGAGGCACCATGAATTTCAAAAGAGCCTTCAGGCATAATTAGGCAGAGCTTTGCAGCCACCAAATGTTGAAGCACAGTACCCAAATACTGCGTCCCAGGGTTCTGCTTTTGACGCTTCTTCGCCTGTTCAAACAGATTATCCAGATTTGATCCGATGGTTTTCGATGTATCGGCTGTAAGAATAAGAGGTTGGTTTCTGAAATACTCTCGCACTTGTTCAGCCCAAAATGCTTCAATGGCAGCAAGGTCGACAGCTTCTTCAGCGTGCCATTCATTCAAAAAATCAACATATTCAATCATTAATCCCATACTGCCGCGGCTGGTTCGCCCGCCTTCGGCAGAAAGTTGCTGAGCAATGCCATGATCCTTTAGTATTTTCTTCAAATTTCCGCCACCAAGGCCTGCGACCTGCCCCTCTTTCACAGTTTTGAAATCGTCTGGATTCAAAGGAAATTCTTTTCCACGGACAAGCCGGGTAAACTGAATCACAACAGAGAGTTTGCCCTTACTAAAGATATTGTTCTCGGTCTGAAACGCTTTCAGTCTGGTTTCGAAGTCAGTCATCATATACAGCCTCCGCAATCTTAGTCAAAAATCTTTCACCTATGAATCGGGCAACAGGCATTGCGACCGCGTCGCCCATCGCCTTATAGCCATCATTGTAACTTCCAGGGAGAATGAAACTGTCTGGAGCCCCCATTAACCGTGCAGCCTCTCGTACCGTTAACAAACGAGCGTGGGTCGTCCCATTTTCCTTGACTACAAGATATTGCTTACTGCTGCCGCCTTCTGGGGTTCTCAGACAACCGGCAACGCCATCAAAACGCAATTCCAACTGTTGTTCGCCATGTCGAGTTCTACGATATCCAGTAGCATATACGCTATCGTGCTCATCAAGTCTTACTTGGTGGCGAGCCGGGACAAGCTTGAGTGCATAATCCTTGTCGAAAGGGACATCGGTCTCGACGATATCTTTAAGTGTACTTTTTCGCCTTGCAGGCTTCTCAGTTTTCCACCAAATCCAGTTTGGCAACGACCGTCCCAATTCGGTGGCGGCTTTGTTGTGAAGCCAGCAGGGACCGTCGCCAACCAATTCTTCAGGGACTGTTTCTCCGTGCTTAACTGCAATGATAAAAACTCTGGGTCTGGATTGAGGTACAAAGTGAGATGCATTTAGCATAATAGCACCGCAATCATAGTCTCGCTCTACTAACGCCATATGGAGAACTCTGTAGTTATCTCCGTTGTTGGTAGAAAGTAATCCAGCAACATTCTCCAATAGTAGAATCTTAGGCTTTTGGGTCATCTCATCCAGTACTCGAAGCCATTCCCATACCAAACCGCTCCTTGCTGCGTGAATGCCACCCATAGAACCGGCAAGGGATAGATCCTGGCACGGAAAACTTGCCCATGACAAGTGCGCAAAGGGTAATTCGGTTCCCTTTACATCTTTAATATCGCCCAGTTTGAAATGATCATTGCCCAAATTAGCTTCATATACAGCCGCTTTTTGTTCACTGATATCATTTGCCCATACTGTCGCAAACATTCCTTTTAGACCATATGCAACCAAGCCGCTACCAGCAAAGAACTCATGCATAGTCCAAGGTGCAGAGGACAAATCTATAGTATCTTTTTTATGTATGGTGCTCTGAAGCATCATTTTCCTCCCCAAATTTGATTTCCTTCTCTGGTTGGTCTTTTGCATTCTTAAAATCTCATTTCTCACTCGGTATGATTTCCATAATATCTTCAATGCCACAATCCAATGCGGTGCAGATCTTCAAGAGAATTTCTGTGGTGACATGCCCATTTCGTCCCATTTTGGTGACGGATGCTGGGCTGATACCAGCCCTCTCGCACAGGTCTTTTTTCTTCATGTCCTTATCGATGAGCAACTTCCAGAGTTTTTTATAACTCACAGACATAAAATATCTCCTCCGTACCGATATACAAAAAATGCTCTGCCACTTGGCAGAGCACTCGGTCTATTGCAGCCATACTGCCAAGGCCTATTCCAACACTTGACAGCGTTGTTTATAATGATAGCACATTTGGGCAGAAAAAGCAAGAAAATGATAAATCCGCACGAATTCCGACCCTGTTAGCTTTCTTTTTAAGCCGCAAAAGAAACGGTTGAACCTCCGGTCAGTCAGAGCTACAATGCCAACACCTCATAACGAGGACAAACTGATTGGAGGTCAGATGATGAATTATGAAGCAAACTCATTTCAGAACTACGAATCGATCACCATTGACGAACTGAAGGATCAAGCTAACAGCCTACTGAATCTGGTAACGGAAGAACAGCGACCGCTGCGCGTATGCATGAATAATGGCAAAGAGTTTCTGCTGTTCCCTCAGGATCTGCTCGCCCCGATCTGCGACTCTGACTTTCGCTTGATCCTGCTGTCGGCAATGCGGTATGCGATGGGCAGGAATACTTGTATGCCCATGGTAGTCGCTGATTATATCAAGCGTCACATTCAGCTTCTGGATGATAAGTTTCTCGTACTGGCTGCCGATGAGATTAGGCGGCATCTTGAAGATTACGCAGAGCATGAACTGAATTCAAATTTTTGGCAGGGTCTTTTAGATGCACTTGAAACAGAACAGAGAGAGCGTGCCACTCGTGAGGTAAGGAAGACCAAACCTTGCCCAGTCTGCGGGAAGCCCTTGGAGGTCATGAGCATTGCCGACAACCAGCATTCACCCGGCGGTTTTGATGTAATTGCCCACTGCAGGAACTGTCTCACCGATTACGAATGGTTCTGCGATAAGGATGGCGGCGTCTCAGATATGAAGCAGTATTTCTTCGGATAAGGCGAGTGTATGTTTTTCGGCAGGGACTTTGGGTGTATTCCTTGTCTATAGCGGCTCAACCTTTGAACTGTACGCCAACTTCCGTGAAGTGACTAAACGGGCCGCACCTGCTCATATAAGCAGGCGCGGCCCTCTAAAAAGTTGCTCGTATTGAAGGATATCTAATTCAGCCTAAAATAGCAGGTATTTTTCCCTTTTCCTTCTTTTTTCAATTCTCCGGCTGCAACCAGCTTACGCAAGGCCCCTTCAATGGAGCTGTCACTGAGCGTTGGGCAAAGCTCGCGGATATCCTGCTTATTGAACCGACCGATTCTATTCTTGCTCGCTCTGCGCACCATTTCCAATGCGGGCAGTTTGGTTTCCACAAGCGCCATACGATCTTCAAAGTCTTTATACGCTGCAAGGATCGTTCCCAGCAGGTACTTGATGAAGGGCACTACATCCTCGATTCCTTCGTGCCAGCCGGTTTGCGCCTGTGCAAGTGCATCGTAGTACAGAGCCTTGTTCTTGGCGATTTTGGCTTCCAAGGAGATATACTTGCCGACATAAAAACCGTTTCGGTACAAAAGCAGCGTCGTGAGCAATCGGCTCATTCTTCCGTTGCCGTCATTAAACGGATGAATGCACAGGAAGTCATGGACAAAAACCGGAATCGCAATCAACGGCTCCAGTTCCATATTTCCAATCACACGGTTGTATTCCTCGCAGATTCTGTCCAGCGCTTCCGGCGTTTCATAAGGGGCAAGCGGTGTAAACAGTGTTTCCACATGACCGTCCGGATAGGTGGCAGTGATATAATTCTGCACGCTTTTTGTGCGGCCCGCAAGCGGGTTATTCATGTGGCTGTACAGGATTTTGTGAAGCTGCAGGATATAGTTCTGCGTAATTGGTATCGCGTCAAAGCTCTCATGAATGATACTCAGCACATCGCGGTATCCAGCGATCTCCTGCTCATCTCGGTTCCTCGGCGTGGTTTTCTCCTCGACGAGCTGCCGGATTCGGGTACTCGTGGTGACGATGCCCTCGATGGCATTCGATGCCTCAGTGCTCTGTATCTTGGCAATCTCCACGAGCTTTTCAAGTTTCTCCGGACGCTGCTTCAAATACAATTCTTGCTTTCCGGCTTCCTTGTATATGGCCGCAATTAGGCCAAGAACATCCGAGTCCCACTTCTGTTCCTTAATTGCAGAGTAATTGAAGG
>ENA-ORSJ01001041-ORSJ01001041.1-human-gut-metagenome-genome-assembly--contig:-NODE-1041-length-25869-cov-4.752615_pt1 | contig 25869 bp, 13 predicted proteins | sample MGYA00242191_ERZ509158 | MGnify/ENA primary metagenome ERZ509158 (study PRJEB26280, sample SAMEA2338623) | human gut metagenome | biome: human gut; feature: human-associated habitat; material: faeces...
GGCACATCGTGCGTCACCACGCTGTTGGCCCCCACTATAGAGCCGTAGCCAATGGTCACCCCGGGCAGCACCGTAGCCCCGATGCCTATCCACACATTGTCTTCAATGACGATGGGGCGGCCGTAGGTGGCGCTCCGGTTGGCCGGGTCGGGGTCGTGGTTGATGGTAATCAGGTTTACCTTTGGGGCTATGAACACGCCGTTGCCGAGCGTTATGCCCCCGCGGTCGAAGAACGTGCAGCCCTGCTGAATCCAGCAGTTCTTGCCTATTCTGATGTTTTTGCCATAGTCGACATAGAATGGCGGGAGCAGCGTTACGCTCGGGTCAATCTCGCGCCCGGTGATGCGCGAGAGGTATGAGCGCACCTCGTCGGGCGTGTGGTAGCCCTCGTTCAGTTCGTATGCCGTCTTCATGGTGTCGAAAATGGCGCCGATTAGTCGGTCGTAGCCCGGTTCGAGGGGCGACACCATAGCCCCCGAGAGGTCTTTCTCGAAGATGTCTGTTGTTGTGTTGTCTTTCTCTGTTGCCATTGTCATGAGTCTTTTGTTTGTTTGCGCCGGCAAAATTAGCAATTTTGGCGCCTCCCGCCGGTAGACGCATTACTTATGTTTGTATAGATATAACAAAATCGGTGGCGCCAGCCTGCGCCACCGTTCCCGTCAATGCCCGCCGCCGCTGCTGGCCCGTCGCGACCTTACGCTCACGTCGATAGCCGAGCGCCTGGGCTTCTCGTCGTTGTCTTATTTCAGCCGTTATGTGCGTTCACGCCTCGGCATCACCCCGTCGGAGTATCGCTCCGGGCGCTTTTAGCCTTGCGGCTTCCGGCGTGTGCCGCAGTGCCGCAGCCCCGGTTGGCGACGGCATGCGGTTGGAGGGCTTTGCTGCTTTGCCTGTTGGTGCAATCAGGGCCGTTGCGGCCGTAGCGCCTTCCGTGCGCAATGGTGGCGTTTGACATGGCGGGCAGCAATCTGGTGGGATTATCGGGTGGGCTTGGCTTGGGCGGCATCATAATACGCAGTCAAGCCCTAAGTCATCGGAAACGAGACTTAGGGCTTGACAGGGTGCGCCTGATAGGACTCGAACCTACACGTCGCGAGACACCAGATCCTAAGTCTGGCGCGTCTACCAATTCCGCCACAAGCGCATTTTAGCGGTGCAAAGTTAAGAATAATTTGCTTAAATTGCAAATATATCCCGGCTTTTTTATTCTTTTAGCAGGTTGCGGGCGAATTCTATAATGGTGTCGATGCCTTTGTCGAAATCATCGTCAGTGATAGACACCTTATAGTCGGGGGCTATGCCAAACTCGGTTGTCTGGCCCTCGGTGTCGTACATCGGGCAGGCCGAGAAGCGCACCGCCCACCCGTTGGGCAGCGAGTTGTTGAACGGCAGGCCGGCCCCGCCGCCGGTGCTGTCGCCCACTATTGTCACCGAAGGCATGCACGCCATGTATTTCACAAACTCGTTGGCGGCGCTGTAGACGCTCCTGTTGGTGAGCACACAAACCTTTTTCTGCCACCTCATGTTCGACGAAGGCTCAATCCATTGTTCCTCTTTCTCTGAAAAGTCGTTGTGGCCCGGCCCTGTCTTATGGCAGATGTAGCCCACGTGCACAGCCTCGTTGGTGAAGCGCGCCGCCAGTTTCTCGGCGTTTGTCAGGTCGCCTCCGCCGTTGTTGCGTATGTCTATTATCAGGCCGTTGCACAGCATGAGCCTGTTGATTACTTCGTCAAGGTTGCCTTCGCCGATGGCGTCGCTGAAGCTTTCGTAGTATATGTAGCCGATGTTGTCGTCGAGAACGCGGTATGTTATGCCCGAGGCTATCTGGTAGTCAGTGCCGAGGTAGCGCCGTTGCAGCGTGTCGCTGAAGTTCGACGGGTAGTCTTCTTTCCAGCTCCAATAGCGCGCGAAGTCTGCCGCCCGCGACAGGTTGACGTGGCCGTCGCGCAGTTCCGACAGCATGTCGGCCATGACCTCGAACAGTTGGTCGGACGTCATGTTGTCGCTGATGCGTACCCTGTACTTGGTGTATACATCGTCCCAGTCGAGCCCGTATTCCTGTTTCTTGTAGTCGAAGAAGCAATAGTGCTCGTCGATTATTTTCCACAGGGCCTCGAAGTTGCCCGTGGGCGAGTCGTCGAACTCCTCTTCGTCGACGCACGAAGTGACCGTTGCAGCCATGGCAACGGCAATGATGACGTATGATATGAAGCGCTTCATGGGCGGTAGCTTATTAGTTTGAACCGCTTGACGAAGCCAATCATGAAGCGGTGGGAATAGACATGCGACTTCAGGTTGTTGACATCGGCCTGCTGGTAGTCGCCTAGATATCCGAAGCGGAGCGTAGTCCGGCGCCCGATGTTGACGTCGGCCATGAGCTGCTGCCTCAGGCATGGGGCGCTGACGAGCGTTGTGGGCACCACGTTGTGGTCGTAGTTGCCGCGCGAGAACAGCTCGTAGTAAGACTGCCCGTAGTTGGGGCTGAACATGACGCCTATGAGTGGCAGCTGCGCTTCGTAGCGTATGGCCATGCGGCATTTGCCGATTGAAAACCTGTAGGTGGCCGCCGCCGACGGCATGACGTTGAGGTGGAGCCGCGCCTGGGCCGGGTTGTTGCCGTTGCCCGTATTGTATATGAAGCCTATGTTGGCGTCGACCATACCCCCGGCCATCAGTGTGAGCCTGTTGGCTGCCAGTTGCCAGCAGTGGTATCGCCCCCAGTAGAAGTTGTAAGAGCCCTCCAGCTGGCGCGACTGTCGGCTTCGGTCGCGTGTCGTAGAGAAGTTGGCCTGGTGCTGCATGGCCGTCAGCCAGCGGCTGCCGGGGCGCTGCCGCTCCACCGAGGCCAGGAAGGTGACCCCCGGCCCGGCAAAATGCTCTTGCGACAGATAGGTGTCGAGCACCTTTGTCCGGCCCGCGCCAACCATGTATGCGGCCGTTGTTATCCGTCCGGATGCCGTCGAGTCTGCCTCTTGGGCGGCTGAGCACAGCGGCAGGGCGGCCATGGCGGCCATGGCCATTCTAAAGATCTTCATCGTTGAAGAGGCTAAGTTGTCCGTTTATCTCGTCGATTACCTGCTGTTGCGACTTTCCGGCGTCGGGGTCAAGGTTTTCCTGCTGCTCGTCGTCGGTGTCATCGTCGTCTGGCTGTTCTTCGGGTTCGGGAAACCGGGTGGGTTCCAGTTCGGTTATGCTTTCCACGTTCCAGGTGGTGATGCGCTTGCCCTTGGCCTTGAATCCCTTGACGGCAATGAACTGTTCGGCGTCAATCTCCATAGGCGGGCGGGTGGCGTCGTTGCCTCCGAAGGTCACCTGCAGCCGCGGGAAGGCCACGTCTGTGAGCAGCACCTGGCGGCTGTTGGGGTTGTCGCCCAGGTAGTTCTGCTTCCGCTTGGTGGCTTCCATGTAGAAACGCTTGACGTATGGGTAGCCCTCGTTGTCGGCATCGTAGAGCACAGCCGTCCATACCTTGTGCGGGTCGAACTTCTCTATGCGTGCAATGTTGTCCTCATAGTGGTTGTTGGCGTCGAAGTTGGTGGCATAGAAGTCGCCCCCCTCGAGCACCACCAGTATCTGGTCGTCGTCGAGGAACTCGCCCAGCAGCCTTCCGTGGTCGTCGTAGTTCAGCCGGTTTACGTCGGGGTCGTACCACACCTTGCGCCCTCCGAGCGTAGAGTGGCCGTGGCTCTTCAGCCCAATGCGGTGGATGGCTTTCTTCGTGAGCAGGTTGCCCTGTGCGGCGCGGCCCTTGATTGCAATCTTCGAGAAGTCGCGGTCGAAGAATATGTTGGTGCGCCGCTTCACCTCGGTTGGCTCGAGCGTTATCTTTATCACCTCGGCCTCGCCGTTGGGGTTGGCCGTGAAGTATACCACCTTTGAGCCCGGCGTGCCCTTGGTGAGGTCGTATTCGCGGTCGCGGGTCATGGCCGTCACGTTGAACCGCTTGATGTAGTAGGGGCCGTTGCGTCCGTCGCGGTATACCGTGTTGTATATGGTTCGCTTGTCGTTGCGCTTGAACACGCCCACGTGCAGTATGTTCTTGCCCACGAAAATCTTGTCGGCCACGCGCACAACCTTGTACTTGCCGTCTTTGTAGAACACGATTATGTCGTCGATGTCGGAGCAGTTGCACACAAACTCGTCTTTTTTCAGCCCCGTGCCTATGAAGCCTTCCTGCCGGTTGATGTACAGTTTCTCGTTTGCCTCGACCACCTTGGTGGCCTCGATGGTGTCGAAGTTGCGAATCTCCGTGAGCCTCGGGTGGTCTTTGCCATACTTTTCCTTGAGGAAGCGGAACCAGTTGGCCGTCACCTCGACCATGTTGGCCAGGTCGCGCTCTATCTGCTCTATCTCGGCCTTGAGGCGCGCCATGAGCTCGTCGGCCTTGTCTTTGTTGAACTTCAGTATGCGCTGCATCTTTATCTCGAGCAGGCGCAGTATGTCGTCGCGCGTCACCTCGCGCACCAGTTGCGGGTAGAAGGGCGTGAGCCGCTTGTCGATGTGCTCGCATACGGCGTCGACGTCGGGGGCCTCTTCAAACTTCTTGTCTTTGTAAATGCGCTCCTCGATGAATATCTTTTCGAGCGAACAGAAGTGCAGTTGCTCCAGCAGTTCGCCCCGTCGAATCTCCAGTTCGCGGCGCAGCAGGCCCATGGTGCGGTCTACCGAGCTGCGCAGCACGTCGCTCACGGTGAGGAACTGCGGCTTGTCGTCGGCAATGACACAGCAGTTGGGCGATATGCTCACCTCGCAGTCGGAGAAGGCATAGAGGGCGTCGAGCGTCTTGTCGGACGACACTCCCGGCGCGAGGTGAACCTGAATCTCTACCTCGGCGGCAGTGTTGTCGTCTACCTTGCGTGCCTTTATCTTGCCTTTCTCGATGGCCTTTAGTATAGAGTCGATGAGCGTGCTGGTGGTCTTGCCGTATGGGATTTCGCGTATTACGAGCGTCTTGTTGTCGAGTTTCTCTATCTTTGCCCTCACCTTGAGCGTCCCGCCCCGCTGCCCGTCGTTGTATTTGCTCACGTCGATGCTGCCGCCCGTGGGGAAGTCGGGGTACAGGTTGAACTCCTCGCCGTGCAGGTAGCTCACGGCCGCGTCGCACAGCTCGTTGAAGTTGTGCGGCATTATCTTCGAGCTCAGGCCCACGGCAATGCCCTCTGCGCCCTGTGCCAGCAGCAGCGGAAACTTGACGGGCAGCGTTATCGGTTCGCGGTTGCGCCCGTCGTAGCTCAGCTGCCAGTCGGTGGTCTTGGGGTTGAACACCGTGTCGAGCGCGAATTTCGACAGCCTGGCCTCGATGTATCGTGGCGCGGCGGCCCGGTCGCCCGTCAGTATGTTGCCCCAGTTGCCCTGAGTGTCTACAAGCAAGTCTTTCTGTCCGAGCTGCACCAGGGCGTCGCCTATCGACGCGTCGCCGTGGGGGTGGAACTGCATGGTGTGGCCCACGATGTTGGCCACCTTGTTGTAGCGCCCGTCGTCCATTCGTTTCATCGAGTGCAGTATGCGCCGTTGCACGGGCTTCAGGCCGTCCTCGATGTGGGGGACGGCGCGCTCCAGTATAACGTACGAGGCATAGTCGAGAAACCAGTTCTGGTACATGCCGCTCAGGTGGTGCACCGCCGAGGCGTCAAACCTGTCTACGGGTTTGTAGTCGGAGTGCTTTGTGGGCTCTCCGTCGGTTTCGTTCTCGTCGTCGGTGTCGTCGGTGTGGTTGCAGGCCGCCGGCTTGGCGTCGGTCTCGTTGCTTGTGTTGTCAGTGCTGTTGGCGTTGGTTTCTTCGAGGGTGTCGTTGTCTTTTATTTCGTCGCTCATAAATTGTTGTTATCGCAAATTTGCCTCAAAGTTACTTATTTTTTCTGACTTCGGCAAGTTTTGCGCAGCAAAAGGTTTCGGCGGGCTTGTGCTCATGGCTTGCCGGCGGCTCTCGTGGTGGTTTTCGGGCCGCTGTTGCTGCCATTGCCTTATGCAAAGGCAAGGGTGGGCCGTTGCAGGCGGCCCGTGACCGGGAAGGTCATGAACCACGTCAGAGTCAATGCTCCCGAAGCCGCCAGCTGCATCCTTTTGTTTGGGTATGCGCCGCACCGGTTTGCAAGATGGCATGTATTGCGGGGTAAGGGGGGCCGTTCCATGTCTTGAGACGGCAGGTTTTGGAATGGAATGCGGCCCGTTGTGCAACCGGCTGAGTGCCAGGCTGTTGACCGGTGCCAACCTTGCGGCACGGCTCGGCATGAAAATGACTGCCGCTGCGGGTGGCTTTTGGGGAGGAAACAAAAATGGCCGCCCGGCAAGGGCGGCCATCCAAACATGAGTATCTGTTAAAAAATTAACCGATGCCAAGCCATTTTATTCGGACATCTTGTCTTTACCATCGCCTTGCGCGCTCTTCCGGGTTGTCTTCAAAGGCCTCGTCGGTAGCGTAGCAGGCTACGATGCCTCTTCCGGCCTTACTAAGACATTCACCGAACTGCGCACAACCTGATGATAATTGATTATCAACAGCTACTTAACAAACAGAATTATTAAAATCATGAAGAGTCAATGGCGTTTCACGTATTTGCGGCCGTTGCTGATGTATATGCCGCCGGGCAGCTGGCCGCTGCTGCCACGCCGTTGGCCGCCGAGCGAATAGACGGGTCCGCCCGCGGCGGCGCCGGTTGTGATGGCGCTCATGGCTGCCGTGCCCTCGTCGGCGAAGTGGCCCTTCACGTACACCCGGTAGCCCTTGGCCTGCAGCTCAAACGTGTGGGTGGCGCCGAGGCTGACGGCCTTGCGGCCCGTGCCCCGGGCGATGGTCTCGCTGTCGAGCCACAGCCCGTATTCGCCGGCGGTGAGCCCGGATACGGTTGCGGCGGTGGCCGATGTGCCGAAGTTGAGCACCACCACGGCCTCGCTGTCGCCCTGCTTGCAGCTGTAGGCCAGCACCGATGTGTTGTTGTTCACCGTGAGCCAGCTTACGCTGTGGTTGTCGGCGGCGGCCTTGCCGTCGCGGAAGGCAGCCACCGAGTGTTTCAGGGCCGACAGCGTGCGTATGGTGTTGAGCATCTTGCTGTCGGTTTGCGCCCAGTCTATTTTTTCGTCGGTAAAGTAGTTTAGCGCCTGGTTGCCGCCCGTTTCCTGGCCGTTGTATACAAGGGGCATCCCCCAGACGGTGAAGTAGAGCACCGTGAGCGGGTAGCGGTTGTCGCCATACTTCTGGGTGAGCGTCTTCTTCTTCTCGTTGTAGTTCTGGTCGTGGTTGGTAAGGTAGAGCATGCGCCCGAAGCCAATGCCGTCCTGGTGGGCCATCAGCGTGTTGGCAAAGGCCCTGGGGCGTGCGGCGGCGGTGCCGTTGCCGAAATTGGCCAGCTGGCTCTGGAACTGCCATGCGTAGTCGTAGTCGAAGCCGGCCGCCTTGAGGCGTGTGGCGTCGGCGGCAATGTCGGCCTCGCCAAGAAACGTGATGGCCTTGCCGGCCTTGCAGCCCTTTATCTCAGGTATGGCTTCCTGCCAATAGCTCACGGGAATCTCGCGGCTGCTGATGTAGTCGCACCGGTAGCCGTCGATGTCGGCCCGGTCTATCCAGAACTTCATGCATCCGGTCATGGCCTTGCGCAGTTCGCCGTTGCCGTAGTCCAGCTGATATACGTCGGCATAGTTGTTGGGATGCACAAAGCTGCCTCCCGACCTCTTGTAATACTCAGGGTGCTCGCCCACCCACCTCGCGTCGGTTGCCGTGTGGTTGGGCACCCAGTCGAGCCATACCTGCATGCCGAGGGCGTGGGCGGCCCCGACAAAGGCCTTCAGGTCGTCTATGGTGCCGTAGGCCGGGTTTACCTGTTGGAAATCGGTGGCGGCATAGGGGCTGTTGATGCCCCCGCCACGGGGGTAAATGGGCATTAGCCACACAATGTCGGCGCCTATGCGCTTCAACTCTTTGAGCCGGGCCTGTGCCGCGGCAAGGGTGCCTTCGGCGGTGAAGGCCCCCACGTTCATCTCATAGACCACATGCTGTCCGTCGGCGTGATGGCCGTTGTTGATGTCGTCCACATAGTCGGTTGCCATGGCGCGTGGCGCGGCCAGGCCCCAGCAGCACAGCAGCGCTGCAATCAGTCTTGACGTCTTTCCCATAGGTTCACTGTTTTTTAACGTATACCGCATATCCCTTGCCTTGCAGCCGTATGGCCGATTGGGGTGTCAGCACCACGTCGGCCATGGCAGGCCCGCTGCCAATGGTGCGGCTGTCGAGCCACTGTTGGTAGAGGCCCGCCTCGATGCCGCTTAGCTGCACGGCCGCCGGCTCCCTGCCAAGATTGAGCGCCACCACCACCGGGCCGCGCCTGTAGGCCAGCACCTGCGAGCCTGCAGTCTCGATGTATTCAACGGGCGCTGTTGCCGAAAGCGAGGCGAAGGTGTGGTGCAGTGCCACCAGCGTGCGCACGGTGTTGAGCATCTTGCGGTCTGCCAAGTGCCACTTCACCTTGGCGTCGGTAAAGTAGTTGAGTGTGTCGGGGTCGCCTATTTCCTGCCCCTGGTATATTAGCGGCATGCCATGGAAGGTGAACTCCAGCACGGTGAGCAGGTAACGGTTGTCGCCGTAGAAGTCTTTTAGCGTGTTGCCTCCGTCGTTGTAGTTCTGGTCGTGGTTGGTAAGGTATACCATCCGCTTGTTCTTCACTTTGGCCGAGGCCGCCAAAAGCCTGTCGCAGATAGCCCGGAGCGAGTCGGCGTTGTCGCTGTCGTTGAACTTGCGGGCCAGTTCTCCCTGGAAATCCCATGCGTAGTCGTAGTCGAAGCCGCACGAGTCGATGCGTCTGTTCTCAGGGTTGGATATGTCGGTCTCGCCCAGAAACTCTATGGTCTTGCCGTGGCTGTTCAGCTCGGCAATGATGTCTTGCCAATACTTCACCGGTATGGTGGGGCTGCTGACGTAGTCGCATCTGAACCCGTCGACGTCGGCCACGCTTATCCATTGCCTCATGGCCGAGTTCATTGCCTCGACAAGGCCCTCGTCGTGGTAGTTCAGCTCGTAGACGTCGCCCCATCCGTGCGGGTGTATCATCCGCCCGTGGGCGTCTTTGGTGAAAAACTCAGAGTGTTCGGCCACCCATCGGTTCTCGACGGCCACATGGTTGGGCACCCAGTCGAGCCACACCTTCATGCCGCGCCTGTGGGCTTCGCCTACAAATCCCTTCAGGTCGTCTGCCGTGCCGTAGGCCGGATTAACCTTGGTAAAGTCCATCGAGGCGTAAGGGCTGTTCATCTTGTGGCCCCGCGGGTAGATGGGCATGAGCCAGAGTATGTCGGCCCCGAGCGTGTCGAGGCGGCCCAGCTGTCGCCCTGCCGCGGCGAAAGTGCCCTCGGGCGTGAATGCTCCGATGTTCATCTGGTAGATGACGCGGTTGTCTGGCGTCACCGGCTTGGTGTTGTCTATGTCAAATTGCTGTGCCCCCTGCCCGCATGCAGCAGCCAACAGCGCCGAGGCGAGCAGTGGAATGTAAAATGTCTTCATGCCGTTTTTATTTGTTGACGTATTTCTTGCCGTTGACAATGTATATGCCTTTGGCCCTGCCGCTGCCCCAAGGGCCGGCTTTGCGGCCGTTGAGGTAGTATGCGTGGCTGCCGTCGGCTGCCGGTTGGAGGCCTACGGCAGCGATGCCGGCCGGCGTAAGCTCTGTTACGCCCGAGGCGCTGACGCGCAGGTAGTAGTCGCGGTTGGCCGTTACGGTGAAATCGGCCACCTGCCTGCCATTGTTCCAATTGTTGAATATCAGGTTGTATGTGCCGCCGTCGGCATCAAGCAGGAACACCTTGTAAGCATCGCCGCCAATGGTCTTCTCGTCGACCCAGCCCTGGCCGGGCCATGCGCCAAACAGTTCGCCGTCACCCCAGGCATACAGCCCCAGGGCGTCGAAGCCCGTCTCGTCGATGACATAGATGTAATGCTTGGCCGTGGGTACGGCAGGCAGTTCGCCGCAGAGCCTGAAATTGTCGATGGCAAGGGCCATGGCGTTGTTAGCCGCGTCGCCGGAAGACACCGTGATGTTCCACGCCAGGAAGAAGTCGACGCCTGGCTGCATCCTTGCGTCCAGCTCGGCGCTTACCGGTATTGTCTCGCCGGGCACGTCGTCATATCCCCCGGTGGTGGCATCGGGGGCCAGCCTGGTGCAGAAGTCATTGCCGGCCGACGTCCAGTTGCGCCCGTCTGTGGAGTGATACATCTGGACGGTAAAGCCTGCCGGGTTGCTTCCCATGCGGTATTTCTCAACATCATAGCTTATGTGAAGTTTCCCGATGTCCTTGCGTCCGCTGTTCATGAAGTGGGCGTAGATGTTTACGCAGCGTGTGCCGCCGGCGACGCCGGTCGAGATGCCGCCCACGGCGCGGTCGGCGCCATTGTCCGCCCCGAAGTTCCACGTGCCGTTCTTTGCGTTCGGTGGCAGGGCGGCGCCACCGGCATACATCGTGTTGTCGAGGGCTGCGGCATAGCTGCCTACGTTGCGCGGGGCCGTTGTCTGCCTGTCAATGCGCCATGCCAGGGGGAGCCTGGCGCCGGCGTCGCTGCCCATGGCGTTGAAGTCTTCGGCCGCCGACAGGTGGTCGGCGTTCATCTCTATGGCAGGTAATACGGTGACCTCGGTCTCTGCGTGTGCCACTTTCACTGTGGCCACGGTGCTGAACAGGCTGTTTTGCGCGCTCACCTTGAATGTTCCTTCGGTCTTGTCGCTCCTGAACACATGGTCGTCGCCCAGTGTCCCGCCGCCGGTCAGGGTGTAGGCCAAATCGGCCGGCGCCTCCATCTCGTTGCCATATTGGTCGCGTGCCACAGCCGTAAAGCGCACGGTGGCCGCTGTGTGGTCTACATAGTTGGTGAACTTCGCCAGGGCCTTGGCTGCATAGCTGCGCATCGAGGCCGCCTCAGCGTCGGTGACGGCGGCCGGGTGATAACTGATGGTGGCCGGGCTCTCGCCGAAGATGAGGCCATATTCCATGCATGCAGCCATATAGGTAGACTTGTCTGTGGGGTGCCGGTCGTCCTGGTACCACGATGCAATGCCTTCCGCTCCCTCGGCGTCGAACGCCTGTTGGTAGGCAAGGCCAACGGGGCAGATGGTGACACCCGTCTCGCGTGCCACGTCCTGGCAGTTGTCCAGGAGCGTGCTGTTGAAGTCGGTGAAGTTTGTCCAGTCGCCACTGTACGCCCAGTTCATGGGTACAATGACCACGGCATTGGGGTTGGGGCAATGCTCGCGTATGTATTCAACCCACTTCCTGACATTGTTGCGGAACGCCTCGGGGGCGGTTCTTGGCAGCGAGCTCTGCTCCTGGAGAATGATGTGCGACCATGCCTCGCTGCGTATTAGCATCTTGGCGCCGGGATTTCCGTCGGCGGCCAGCCCGTCGCCCTCGTCCCAATGTGTGCTCAGGGGCTTGCCAAGCAGTGTGTGCTTGGTCCAGTGGGCGTCCTTGCCCATGGCTCTGGCAATGTCGTTGAACATGAAGTCCTGGTCGTTGTAATGTATCAGGCTGTTGTTAAGCGACAGCACCTTGACCTTGGCGGGCAGTTGCGGCACGAGCGTTACGTCGGCAGGCAGCAATGCCACCGACTGCAATGCAGGCGGTTCGCCGGGTTTGCCTCCCTCCTTGCTTTCCAGCATGAGGGTCGCCCCGGTGTCGGCAATGGTCAGCAGTATGCGCTTGCAGTCGAAAATGTAGCCGCACGGTATGTTGTCGTCGGTGCCCGGCACCAGCGCATAGGGCCTGTCGGCCATGATGGCGCTGCCGTTGCTGCCGTAGTTGCAGAGCGAAGTCCATTTTGCATCGGCTATCTTGAAGTTGCCCGACAGTTCCTTGTCGTATATTGCATAAGTGCCATTGCCCTCGTCGCTGAACTCCCAAGCGCTGTCGGCCAGCCACCCGTTTACCTCGCCACGGAGGAAAATGCCCGACGCCACAAAGCGCGGGCGTGACGGGTCTTCGCCGTCGGTGTCGGGAAGGGGCTCGCCAAACGATGCAGTTAGGCTTACGTTGTCGAGTGCCAGGCCCATGGCCTTGTTGGGCGTGGTGCCCCTTGACACGGAGATATTCCATGCCAGGTAAATCGAACCGCCTGCAGCCACGGCCGTGTTCAGTTGCTTCCCGCCGACCGAAGCTGTGGCAATGGGCACGTCGGCAGCACCGAGCGTTTCGTCGTCCTTGGCAAAGTCGGTCTTGAAGTCGCTGCCGGCCTTCTTCCAGTTGCTGCCGTCGGCAGAGTAGTATAGCTGTACCGTAAAGCCGTTCTCATTGCCGCCTTTCCGGTATTTCTCTATGTCGTAGCTTATTGTCAGCTTGTTCAAGGGGATTGTACCGCCATTGACCAACCGGGTCATGACGTTGACGCAGCGGGTGCCGCCGTCTACTGTCGTTGACAGGCCGCCGACGGCACGGTCTGTTGGGGCGGCACTCGAGCCGAAGTTCCAAGTGCCGTTCTTTGCATTTCCCGGCAGGCCGGCGCCACCGGAGTACATCACTTCGGTGGCGGCAGCACTGTAGGGCCCCACCATTCGCGGCGCGCCCACCTGGCGCTCGATGCGCCAGCCGTCAGGCATGTTTAGGGTGGCGGCCGATGCCGTGGCATCCCACATGCCGTCAAAGTTCTCTGTCGCGGTGTTGTTGGCGGGTGTCAGGGTTATGCCGTCGCCTGCTTTTGCCTGGCATAGCAGGCAAAAGGCGGCGGCGAGCATAATGGATAGTTTCTTCATCGTTGTAAATCGGTTTGCAGGCTATGCACGGTCAAGGCTGGAATGTTGCCGGGTCTATTTCTGTGACGCCTGATGTGGTGATGTGCAGATAGATGTCGCGGTCGATGGTGAAGGCGAAGTCGGCAAGCTGGCTGTTTCCTGCGTTGCTGAATATCAGGTTCTCTGCCAGCCCCGCGTTGGCGGCACCCATGTCGAAATACTTGTAGGCAACCCCGTTGACGGTCTGCTTGCCGGTGGGCTCCATGCCGGGCCACCCGCTGTTCAGGTCGTTCACGTCGCCCCACATGTACAGCGTCAGGGCGTCCCAGCCTGTCTCGTCATACACAAACACGGCAAAGCCATCGTGCTTGACGCTTGGTTCCTGGCCAACTTCTTCAACGCCACTGGCTGTGATACGCAGATAGATGTCGCGGTCGATGGTGAAGGCGAAGTCGGGCAACTGTTGTCCGTTGCCGCCATTGTTGAATATCAGGTTCTCTGCCAGGCCCGTGTTTGCGGCGCCCATGTCGAAATACTTCCATTTGGTTCCGCCCTTCTCCAGTGTTCCTGTAGGCGTCATGCCGGGCCACCCGCCGTTCAAGTCGTTCACGTCGCCCCACATATACAGCGTCAGGGCGTCCCAACCAGTCTGGTCGTCCACGTAGACCACGTAGCCGTCGTGTTCGGGTTCGGGCTTTTCGCCATCGCTCCAATAGTAGCTCTCCCAGCGCTGTCCCCACACGTTGGTGAATGTCCCGACGCCCGGATTGTCTGTGTGCAGGGCCGCCTTGCCGCCGATGGTGTACTCCATTCCCTGTGAGGCGGAGTAGAAACGGAAGCCGTCGGCCAGCGTCTTTCCATCAGCAAAGCTCTTTGGGTCGAGGTAGATTCCCCACTTCACGTCACTCTGTGGTGCCTTGGTCAGCATATACTGTTCCTGGCCTATGGCTGCGCTGTCGCCGTTGAACGCCCCGATGATGTATATTTTGTCGTCGGCGGTGGTGCCGAAAGGCGCGATGAACTCCAGCAGTATGCGGTCGGCACGTGTTTCAAACTGCTGACGCTCATGTTCGAATACGATGTCCTCCTTGTCCGAACAGCTGCTCACAAGCCCCGTCAGGGCCAGTAGCGTCAGGGCCAGATGATATAGTCTTTTGTTCATAATGCTTAATTTTACAATGCTTCAATACTTATTTGTAGTTAGGATTCTGTATGAGGCCCGGGTTGACAGACAGGGCCGACTGCGGCAGCGGGTACCATTCGTACTTGCGGTCGCGCTTTGCCGGCAGGTTCACTCCGTCTTCGGTTGCGCGCCCCCAGAACCACCATGTGCCCTGGGTGAACTTGTCGAAGCGGCGCAGGTCGGTGCGTCGGCGGTTGCCTTCGCCCAAATACTCTTTGCCCCACTCGGAGAGCATCCAGTCCATGTCGAAGCTGTCGAAGCCGGGACCGGGGATGCTCAGTGCGGCAGCGCGGTCGCCGCTGCGGTAGTAACGCTGGCGAACAGCGTCAACGTATTTCTTTGCCTCGTCGCTGTTGCCTTTGCGCATCTCGCATTCGGCCACATTGTAGTAGGCCTCGGCCAGGCGGAACTGCACGTCGTCGATGCTCTTGAAGCCTCTCTTGTCGTCGTTGGGATATAGCGGATATTTCACCAGGCGCACGCCGGAGTTGGTCTCGCCCCAGCGTGGATTCATCACCACCTCGAGGTTGCGGCCTAAGTTCAAGAACGTACCAAGCTGGTCTACATATACCAGCGCCTGCCCGTCGCGGTCGGCGTCGGCAGTAAGTATGTTGCCTTTGCCGAAGTTGGCACGCATCTCTCCTTTGAGGAACATGCCCGGGCCGTGGGTCTTTGTGGCCGCATCGTACACATAGTTCTGCTTACGTATGTCGCGGTCGTCGAACCGTTCGTAGGGTGCTCCCAGCTTGTCGTTGTAGGGAGCGTCGAGGAAGCAGCGTGCTCCTTTCGTTCCGCCCGTGGGCTGCACCGTGCCATAGTTGTCGTATGAAGGCACGAGGCATACGCAGTTCCAGGCGCCGATGCCGTCGTAGCTCTGCTCGAAGTAGTCGGCATATCCGTACCACATGCCTATCATGGTGCGGACGTTGCTAATGGCGTTGGCGGCACCTTGGCCGTCTTCTGCTGCCAGTGCGAATATCACCTCGGGGCTTTTTACATTGTCAATGCTGTAGAGGTTGCGGTAGTTGCTGTCGAGTCCGTAAGTGCCGTAAGTGCCGCTGATGATTTCTTTCGACAGGGCTTCGCACTCGTCGTAATGCTTTTCGCCGATGAACACCTCGGCGTTGAGCAGCAGGCGGGCCTTCAGCATGCGGTTCATGGCTTGGTTGGCACGGTTTACCGTGGTGTGGCTGCCGTCTTCCTTGGCCAGCGCGTCGACGGTCTCGTCGAGCTCACTGGCTATGAAGTTGTATATCTTCTTGCATGATGCGTCCCAGTCGGCGTCGGCCGTGCCCGGCACATCGCTGCCGGCAGAGACGTTCAGAGGCAGGGCACCTCCCCAAAGCTCGAACAGGCAATAGTAGTTCCAGGCGCGTATGGTACGAACCTCGGCCACGTATTGGGCCAGTTTCTCGTTGCTCATGTTCAGGTTGGCCGCATTCAGGTTTTCCATGTCGCTGAGCAGCAGGTTAGCCAGGCCGACGGCAGTCCATGCCCCGGTCCAGGCATTGTTGATGATGGTCGACTCTGAAGTCCAGTTCTGCCAAGAGAGCACGGTCTTCATGGCTTCGTCCCAACCCCACAGGCCCCCATTCCATGAGCGCCAGGTAAGCTGGTCGGCCGGGTATTCGGACAGATGGAAGAAGTTTTCGCCTGCCAAGGTCGAAGATGTCTGGTAATAGATGGCAGCCACGGCCCCTTTCACACTGGCCTCATTTTGGTAGTATGCACCGGCATCGATGCGGTCGTACACTTTCTCGTCAAGGTCAGTGCAGGCATTTAGTCCTGCCATCAGGCAGGCAACACCGAATATATAATGTTTAAAGGTAATCATAATGATCTAATTCGTGGTTTTATATTTAATGATTAATGGAATCGCAGGGTCACGCCCAGGCTTACCTGTGTGGCCTGCGGGTAGGCCGAGTTGGTGTCAATGCCGGGAGTGATGCCCGTAGAGGTCACGATGGATGGGTCGTTGCCATCATAGCCAGTGATTGTGAACAGGTTTTTGGCAGTAAGGTAGACACGCAGGCTCTCTATTAGCTGTCGGTTCTTCGGCGTGAAGTTGTAGCCGAGAGTAACGTTGTCGAGCTTGAAGTAGCTGCCGTTCTCGAGGAAGTAGCTTGACACAACGCTGCCGCTCGACTTGATGTCGCTGTATTCGGTGTATGCCGTGCGTAGCACGTTGTCGGTGCCTGCACCCTGCAGGCCCATGCCATACTTGCGCATATTGAATATCTGGAAGCCGAGGGCAGAGCGGAACAGCATCGACAGGTCCCAGTTCTTGTACTTGAACGAGTTGCTCCATGAAAGGAAGTGCTTGGGCGCCCCGTTGCCAATGTTGCGCTTCCACGACGGGTCGGCCTGGGAGGCCGGCTGCGCCTTGCCTTCGTTGTCGTATACCATCAGCATGCCGTTCTTGTCGACGCCGGCGTGCTCGTAGCCATAAAACTGCCCAATCTTGCCACCTTCTTCTATTCGGAAGAAATATTCGCTCGAGCCGGGGCCGGGTTTTTGGTATAGGTCAAGGTAGGCCATCTGGTATACATCGCTCGACAGCTTGGTCAGCTTGGTTTCGCCCATGCTCCAGTTTACGCCCGTTGTCCACTTGAAGGCTGTCTTCGAGAGCACGTCGTATTCAAGGCTTGCCTCAATGCCGGTGTTCTTCGTTGTGCCCACGTTCACCAGTATGGTGTTGTAAATAAATGGTGGTTGCGGGGCGGTGTAGTTGTACAGGAGGTCTTGCGAACGGCGGTCGAAATACTCAACGCTACCGCGCAGCCTGCTGTCGAAGGCCACGAAGTCGACGCCTACGTTGAAGGCGGTCGATTTCTCCCACGCCAGGTCTGGGTTGGCGTTCAGAGATGGGGCGTAGCCTTTTATCCACTCATTGTCAATCAGGTAGACCCCGTATCCGCTGTAGGTCGACAGAGAGCGGTAGGCATCGAAGTCTGAGCGGCCTGTGACGCCATAGCTTATGCGTGGCTTGAGGCTCTGGAAGGTGGGCTTGATGCCCTCGGCAAACGGTGTGTTGGCGATTTCCCAGGCCAGCGATGCAGACGGGAAGCTGCCCCACTTCTTGTTCACGCCGAACTTGGTGCTGCCTTCGCGGCGCATAGATGCCGATGCATACAGCATGTCGTTGTAGTTGTAGTTAAGGCGCCCGAAGAAACCGATGAGCGTCGATTCCGACGAACCGCCCCAAAGGTTGGCCTTTCCCTCGCTCAGGTAGGTGCCGTTGCCTATGCCGTACCATCCCATGGAGTCATATACGAACCCCATGTTCTCGTTGCCGCTTTGCTCCCACTTTGACCGTTCCCACGAATAGCCGAGCACGGCCTTCATCTGGTGCTTGTCCATCGTCAGCGTATAGTTCACCAACCACTCCAGTCGGTTGGTCCACCACTTCTGGTAGTTCACGTTTGCGCGGCCGGCATAGCCTTTCCAGAAGCTTTCGCTCGATGTCGACGGGGTGTAGAAGTTGCTCTTCAGGTCGTTGTACTGCAGTGCGTAACTCAGCGATGTGCTAAGGCTGTGTTGTGCCAGTTGCAGTATGTTCAGCTTCACGTCGCCATTGCCCAGCACATAGATGCGGTCGCCCTCTGAAACATTTTCGCGCAGGTCGTTCACCGGGTTGTGTATGTCCGTCGGTGAGTTCGGCTGGTAGTACGACCCGTCGGGGTTTTTCACGGGTATGGTCGGGTTCATCGTGAGGGCCGTGTCGAACAGCCCGTCGTTGCCCCAGTCCTCGTGCACCTTGCGCGCCGAGAGCGATGCGTTGAATTGCACACGGTTGTCAAGCACGCGCTGCTCGCCCACGAAGCGTGCGCCATATTCTTGCCTTCCGCTCACGATGTCGAGTCCGTTGGCTTTCTTGTAGTTCACGGAGAGGCCGAAATATCCGTTCTTCGTAGAGCTGTCGATAGACAGATACTGGTTGAGGCTGTAGCTTACCGGGCGCGTTATCTCGTCCCACCAGTCGGTGTCGGCGCCGTAATCCTGGCCTCGGCGCGAGCGGCGGAACTCCTCCGTCGTAAGTATGTCGGGCTTTGGCTTGGCAATGTTCAGGGCGATGTAGCTGTCGTAGGTCACGTTGGTCTCCCCCGGGGTGCCCGAGCCCTTCTTCGTTGTCACCAGAATCACGCCGTTGGCGCCGCGTGTTCCGTATATGGCGGCCGAGCCGGCATCCTTCAGCACGGTGATTGATTCAACGTCTTGGATGGAAATGTTGCGCAGGTCGCCGCCCGCAATGCCGTCGATTACAATCAGTGGGCCGTTGCCGGCAGTCAGCGATCCGGCGCCACGCACCTGTATGTTGGTCAGCGCGTTAGGGTTGGCGTCGGCCGTAGAGGCCACGTTCAGGCCCGTCACCTTGCCGGCTATGAGGGCCATGGGGTCGCTGGCGGCTCCCTGGTTGAACTGGTCTTTGGAAACCTGCACCACGGAGCTTGATATCTCTTTCTTGGCCAGCGAGCCGTAGCCCACCACTACTACCTCGTTCAGCTGGGCCACATCTTCCTTGAGCGTCACCTCCATCTTGTCGGCGGCCTTCACCTCCTGCGGGTTGTAGCCAACGTAAGAGATTACCAGCGTGGCACCGGCGTTGCACTTCAGTTGGAATTTTCCGGCCAGGTCGGTCACCGTGCCGTTCTGAGTTCCCTTGACCATGACACTGGCACCGATGATATCCTCACCGGCGTCGTCCTTCACATGCCCACTGATGGTGGACTGTGCCGAGACATCCAAGGCAATAAACACAGCTGCCAGAAGCATGGCAACCTTAAGGCGCAGGCCTCGTCTGGCTTGCGGACGCTTGGCCTTGCCTCTTGCAGAAATGCAAGAACATTCAAATGCTTTTTTCATTTTCTTGGGGTTTTAATGTTATTTTAGAGTTATTTAAACAATTGTTTCTCATTAAGCCAAGTTGATGCGTTGCCGCTTAAGGCCGTCCTGCGGTGGTGTATGGCTATGCCGGCAGGCTGCCGTATTGGCAGGGGCCGTCTTGCATAGACGTGTCGTGGTATGCCAGATGTGCGTTGCCATCTGCCAAGGTTCGTCCGGCGGCACTGCCGTAAACCATGTCGGCCGTAGGGGCCGTGCGGCCTGCTTCATCTACGGTGTCACAGCCTATTGGCAACCGTTAGCCATGCCCGACAGCTTGAAGATGGCCGGCGTGAAGCATGGCGGTGACGGCGGGCTACTGCAGGCATCGCGACGGGGCGCCGCATGGATTGTCGGCAGCCACGCCGACGGATGCCGTCACGGACCCGCCGGGTGAACTAACCAAAGTGTCTTTTGCATGTACAGGTGCATAAAGACAACCACTAATAACTAATATAACTATTAACTTATGCATGATGAAACTTTTAGCTATTGATTTAAATTCGGCTGTAAAATTAGGTGAACTAATGCTACACGCCAAGCCGCTCAATGCAAAATCAAAGTCTCAAAATACGCAAATGATTGAAAATCAATGGGATTTGTCGCTTTAGACCGACTGAAAATCTAAACTCTTGCAAACCGTTTTTTGCCATTGTGCAGCCTTTTCTGCCATGCAACCAAGGGATGTTTGCCACAATGCGGTGGTTTTTTGCCATACCAGTTCCGTGGCATTGGCAGGGTGTGCCGGTCATGGCTGTTGTGTCTTGCATGGAAGTTTGTCGGTTGAAGGGCCGTTGCCGGCCCGGTCTTGTTGCGGCGGGCGTTTTCGGCCATGCCGCTTTTTGTGGGTATGGCTGGCCCGGCGCCACTGCGCGGCGGCAGTGGCGTCGGGCTGGGCAATGCTTGCATAGTGGCGGCCATGCTGTGGCGTTGCTCCCTCGCTTGTTGTATTGGCCGGCAAAACGGCCGTTTTTGCATTGCCGTACGGCCCGTTTCGGGTTGCCAAACGGCAGGTGTTGCGGGCCGATGCCTCAGGCTTCTGCAAGTGGCTGGCTGCGAGGCTTTTGGCTGCGGTTGGGCCTATGCCCGGCGGCCGTGGATGCATCGGCAACGTTTGCTTGCAAGATAGGGGGGCGGGCGGCTGTGGGCAGCAGGCATTGCATGGCATTGCCGCCATCGAAAATATGTTGCGGTTTGCTTGCAGGTATGCAATAAAATTAGTATCTTTGCCATCATGACATACAATTGGGCGGCCTGACACAGGCCGGGGAAAATGATGAGTGAGGCAACCCGCAAGCGGTTGCAAGTGTATAACGCTAATATAAGATTAAAATTATGAACAGACTGTTTACTGCCATCATTGTGTTTGCTGCTGTGGCCGGGGCCGATGCAGCAGAGCGCACCATTGAACAGAAGCGCGCCGCCGCTGCGGCTGTGCTGGGTCTTGACGTGCAGCCAGCGCGCTCGGCTGCCGCCGGGTGTATAGAGCCGTTGTATGCGGCGCGCAACCTCACTGTGATGGGAGTGCGCGGCGGGGGCGGCTTTGCCGTAGTGGCCAACGACGACGGCTCGGCGGCCGTGCTCGGCTATTCGCGCGAGGGCTTTTCCGGCGCCATGCCCTGCGGGTTGCGGTGGTGGCTGGAGGCCACCGATGCGGCCTTGGAGCGTGGCGTGGTCGGCGACGTTGATGCCGATGGGCTGGTGCAGGGCGGGCGTGTGGCTCCCAAGGTGGGGCCCCTGCTCACGAGCAAGTGGGCCCAGGGAGAGCCGTTCAACGGCCTTTGCCCCGCGCTGGCGTCGGGCGGGCATTGCGTGGCGGGCTGCGTGCCGGTGGCCATGGCTCAGGTTATGCGTTACCACCGTTGGCCCGTCAGGGGCACCGGCACCCACGAGTACCTGTTGGGCACTATGCCCGATGGCTCGGAGAAATGGCTGTCGGCCGACTTCGGCAGCACCGTCTATGCATGGGACGATATGCTCGACAGCTATGCGCCGGGGGCCTTCTCGGAGGCACAGGCCGCGGCAGTGGCCGAGCTTGTATACCACTGCGGCGTTGGGGCCGAGGCCGGTTTCGGGGGCGAAGGCACGTCGGCCAACGTCACCGACGGGGGCTATGCCATGCTGACGTATCTGGGATACAACCCCGACATGGCCTACCTGGAACGCTCCGAACACGAGGAAGACTGGATGGAGATGCTGATCGGGGAGATTGATGCCGGCAGGCCGGTGATTTACGACGGGCGAAAGCTCAACGGCGGCGACTTCCTCACGGCCGACAGGCATGCCTTCGTGATCGACGGCTATGGCGACGACGGGCTCTTCCATGTCAACTGGGGCTGGGGCGGGATGGCCGACGGCATGTACCGCCTGGATTACCTCAAGCCCGACGAGGACGAAGGCTACAACTACGACCAATACATGTTGCTGGGCATTGCGCCGGCCGGCGTTGACGTGCCCCGGCGCTACCTGTTCAGCAACAGGCGCATCACCATAGGCATCAACGGCATATATGGTTTCCTGTATGGTGGCATCGCCCAAGTGGTCAACTGCTCGTGCCGCCCGCTTTACGGCCGGCTGAGCCTGGTGGCCGAAGGCAACGGGTGGTTTGGCGAGCTATTTTCTACCGACGTATCCGGCATCAGGCCTTTGGACTGGTTCCAACTTCGCAACGGCCAATTTGACCTGCCGGCCTCCATGCCCGACGGCGATTACCGCATATATGCCGCGTTCTACGACGAGCTGCACGGCGAGTGGGTGAGGGTGGACTATGCCCCGAACTCGACAGACGAGTATGTAGTGACCAAGGAAGGCACCACGTTCACACGGTATGAGGGCATCTGCACGTCGGCGGGCAGCGCCGTTGCCGGCGGCATGGCGCCCGACGGCGAGGCGAGGGTCTACGACTTGTCGGGGCGGCTGGTGATGAGCGCCCCGGCCGAGGGGTTCTCTGCCGACGACATACCAGGCCGCGGCACGTTCATAGTGAGCTGCGGCGGCACTGTGCGCAAGGTGGTAAAGCCGTGACTGCAGGCCCCGGCGCACAGCCCTCATGGCGGTGGCCGGGGCATGGGAGGCGGGCCGTAGGCACGCAGGCCGCGGGGCGTCGTGGGTTGGCAGTTGCCGCCTCTTAAGGCGGTGTTCAAAATCAAATGCCATCAAATTGTGCGCTATTTCGTAGATGCAAGCCAAAGTCAGAGGGGAGAGCGTGGCGGGCTACGCTACCGATGAGACTTTGGCATGCGGCCCGAAAGGGCACACCAGATGGTGGCAAAGATACAGTGGACACCTGCAAGGTCTATTGCAACGGTTAATATTGAACAGCTACTTATATATAATGTGTGTGAAAAAGTTTTGCGTTTCGCCCGAATTAGTTTATCTTTGCAGACTGAATGCGGTGCGAAGCGCACTTTTTGCGTGGCGCACAGGCGTGGCATGACAGAACTTAATTTAAGATTTAACTATACAAATGGCACAGGAAGACGTTTTCAAGAAAATCGTGTCGCACTGCAAGGAGTACGGTTTCGTGTTCCCCAGCAGCGACATCTACGACGGACTGGCTGCCGTATACGACTACGGCCAGAACGGCGTTGAGCTGAAGAACAACATCAAGGAATACTGGTGGAAGAGCATGGTGCTGCTACACGAGAACATCGTGGGCATCGACTCGGCCATATTCATGCACCCCACAATATGGAAGGCCAGCGGCCACGTGGACGCTTTCAACGACCCGCTCATCGACAACCGCGACTCGAAGAAGCGCTACCGCGCCGACAACCTCATCGAAGACCAGATTGCAAAGTATGACGAGAAGATAGACAAGGAGGTGGCCAAGGCACGCAAGCGCTTCGGCGACGCCTTCGACGAGAGCCAGTTCCGCCAGACCAACGCCCGCGTGATGGAGTACCAGCAGAAGCGCGACGCGCTGCACGAGCGCTACACGCGCGCCATGCAGGGCCCCGACCTGGCCGAGCTCAAGCAGATAATAATCGACGAGGAGATTGTAGACCCTATTTCGGGAACAAAGAACTGGACCGACGTGCGCCAGTTTAACCTCATGTTCTCGACCGAGATGGGTGCCTCGGCCGACGGTGCCATGAAGGTATACCTGCGCCCTGAGACGGCACAGGGCATCTTTGTCAACTATCTCAACGTGCAGAAGACGGGCCGCATGAAGGTGCCTTTCGGCATCGCGCAGATTGGCAAGGCCTTCCGCAACGAGATTGTTGCGCGCCAGTTCATATTCCGCATGCGTGAGTTTGAGCAGATGGAGATGCAGTTCTTCGTAAAGCCGGGCACCGAGCTCGACTGGTTTGCCAACTGGAAGCAGACGCGCATGAAGTGGCACCAGGCACTGGGCTTCGGAGCAGAGAACTACCGTTTCCACGACCACGAGAAGCTGGCCCACTACGCCAATGCAGCTACCGACATCGAATTCCGCATGCCGTTCGGCTTCAAGGAAGTGGAAGGCATACACAGCCGCACCGACTTCGACCTGTCACAACACGAGAAATTCTCGGGCAAGTCAATCAAGTACTTTGACCCACAGACCAACGAAAGCTACACCCCGTACGACATCGAGACCAGTATCGGAGTAGACCGCATGTTCCTGTCGGTTATGTGCCACTCTTATTGTGAGGAACAGCTCGAGAACGGCGAGACACGTGTTGTACTGAAACTGCCTGCTGCCCTCGCTCCCGTCAAGCTCTGCGTAATGCCTCTGTTGAAGAAAGACGGTCTGCCGGAGAAAGCCCGCGAAATAATCAACGACCTGAAGTTCCACTTCAACTGCCAGTATGACGAAAAGGATTCTATCGGCAAGCGTTACCGCCGTCAGGACGCAATAGGCACGCCTTACTGCGTAACGGTAGACCACGACACGCTACAAGACAATACCGTGACACTGCGTTTCCGCGACACAATGGAACAGGAACGTGTCAACATAGCCGACCTGCGTGGTATCATCGAAGACAAGGTAAGCATAACGAGCCTGTTAAAAAAATTACAATAAATGAAGAGATACAACATATTAATCCTGCTTCTGGCATTGTTATCGCCACTGGCACTAACGTCGTGCAGCGAAGACGAGAATACCGTAGAGGAATTTCCCGACTGGCAAAACCGCAACGAGACTTACTTCAACAACATATACGAGCAAGCCAGGGCTAACACGGACGGTAACTGGAAACTGTTTCTGAACTACTCGCTCGAGGATACCATCCCGACAGATACATACGACTACATCGCCGTTGAGGTGCTAACCGAGGGTACGGGCAGCGGTTGCCCCATGTACACCGACTCGGTTCTGGTGAACTACCGTGGACGGCTCATCCCATCGACGTCGTACGCCGACGGCTACGTTTTCGACGAGTCGTATGAAGGAGAGTACAATCCAGCCACGGCAATGCCGGCACAGTTATATGTTGGCGGTGTGGTCGACGGCTTCGCCACGGCCCTTCAGCACATGCACATAGGCGACCATTGGCGTGTATATATCCCATACCAGCTGGGCTACGGAGTATCAGGCACGACATCGATTCCGGGCTATAGCACTCTTATTTTCGACATCGCCCTTATTGCTTACTACCGCGCGGGCGTATCGCCGGGACCTTGGCGTTCGGCAGAAAGCGGATGGATAATCGAATAAAAGGTATATATAACAAGGCAAGAAGCGGAAACATAGAATTATGATTTCCGCTTCTTTCTTTATATTATATAGCCCACATAAGCTTTCATCGTGAAATGTAACCATATAAAATGTAAAAAATTCAAGTACATATACATATTTTGATTTAGGTCAAAAATATGCACTTTCATGGCAAAAAACAGCAAAAAGTCTTTGCTGTGTGCGCAAACAGTAGTATCTTTGCATCGTCAAAACAAAACAATAGGTGTTAGTTCAATAGGTATTAAGTTATAAGGTAAAGTTAAGATTGCTTTGATACAGGATAACAACCATGCCGTGAGGCATCGCCAAAAGTTTTCATAGGTATACAAGGTAAAAAGGATTGTTTAGGTAACAGATGTTTAAAAACCTGTTTGCTGTGTTTCACAGCAACAGGATTCGGGGGTGGAGAAAGCATTAATACACGACCTCCGATTTTATTTAAGAAAAAGTTTCATAGTTAATGTTGATAATTGTGACGGGAGCCATCGAACGAGGCTTCCGTTTTATTTTTGCACAAAAACGACAACCAACACAGCTGGCAATATACAACCTAATGGCATATAAAAACGCTTATTACACAAAAACTCCGCAATATTCTTGCTTATTCGGCAAAAAGAATGTACCTTTGCAACCGTCTTATGACGGACATTAGTAAATAAAAACTGTCAGATTCTGGTTATAATCAATAACCTGAGAGACATGCGCTTGTGGCGAAATTGGTAGACGCGCCAGACTTAGGATCTGGTGGCTTACGCCGTGTAGGTTCGAGTCCTATCAGGCGCACCCTTGTAAACGTTAAGTGGTTGATTATCAGCTATTTAACGTTTTTATTTTGCAAAAATTGGCGTAATTTTGGCGTGCTAATTGTTACCCTGTGTATAATAACGTTTTTTTTCGTTATGATGATTGTTCATCAATTAAAAGTTTAACTGCATATTTACCCTCAATCTACTTTCTAGTATAAAATGTATTTTTGGCATAATTACAACAATCTATTATCCTATTATTCCAATCGCTAATAGCCTGTATATAAGCTTTTTCTTTTTTTCTGATATTCCCAGATAATTTTTCATAACGTTTTCCCGTTTTACCACACATAAAACCTAAAGCGTTCTTATAGGGACTGGGATTCAAATTATGCTGGGTATTAGACAAATAGCCACAATATGCATATATGAAAGCGACCATATCACGTGCTTCTCCATTCCAAATTATTGTTGGGGTTTCATTAACTTTTGTTTCTTCATCTTTTTCCAAAGAACCTCCTAATAGAAATAAGAAATCCTCCTTGGAACAGTTAATTTTCTCACCTACAGAAATGGCACCAACAACGCCCCCTGTCAAAAGTTTATACAAGCAATCCAATACATATCGATAGATTTTATTAAGCGGAACATTCCTACCTTCATTTTCTTGAAGCTGTATCCATCCTATCAATT
>ENA-ORSJ01001042-ORSJ01001042.1-human-gut-metagenome-genome-assembly--contig:-NODE-1042-length-25867-cov-8.024330_pt1 | contig 25867 bp, 24 predicted proteins | sample MGYA00242191_ERZ509158 | MGnify/ENA primary metagenome ERZ509158 (study PRJEB26280, sample SAMEA2338623) | human gut metagenome | biome: human gut; feature: human-associated habitat; material: faeces...
CCCCGCCTGCTTTCACGGGGATCACACTTGAAGCGATACTGAGCACTGAAAACCTGCTCACGGCGCTCAAACGCGTCGAGAGCAACAGAGGTGCTCCCGGTGTCGACGGGATGACGACTGAAGAAATTCGAGCGTATATCTTTGCGCATCCGGGCGAGCTTAGGAGTGCGATTCTGACGGGTAAATACCGCCCTTCTCCCGTGAAACGGGTATCTATACCGAGTTAACGGTATGGGAAGGTAAAACTATGAAAACCGCCGTAAAACACTGCGTGAGCAGTGCCTACCAGATCGGTACGGGCGGTGGTGTGGAAGGACGGCGGGGCCTAGCCCCGCCTCCTATCCGATTATGGGGGAAAGACAAGCCCCGAAATCAGAGAAAGGCAGTTTCGGCCGTCAATGACGCAGCCACTTCCTCTGCCGTCGTGGTGAGAAGCCGGAGATCGGTTTTCTCGGCGGTCACAACGGTGAGAAGCGTCTTTTCCGTGAGTTCCTCAGAAAACACCGCTGCCTTTTGTCCGTCATGCGTTTTGACGGCGAGTTCCTCTTCGTCGGTGACAAAAACCCCGGGAAGCTTCACCGCGCACTCGTTCATGCCCCAGGCTTCATAAAAAGCGCGTACCGGGTTATCCCGTACCTTTTCAAAACGCCGCTCGCCGTAAAGCCGTTTGTAAAGCGTTGCCACGGGTCTGTCTGCATCAATCACTTCAAGGTCAATCGCCGCGGGGGTGTCGGCCACCGCCACGCCCACCAGAGTCTTTGTGTGCGAGATCGTGGCGTAAAGGGGCATTCTGACGCCGCTATCCCGGGCAACGATCAGGGGGGAAAAGGGCGGACGCTCTTTAAGAACCGCCTCGCGGCCGAAAAAGCGCATCAGAAGGACTCTCATCATCAGCCGCACCCAAAGGTAGTCAGCACGGCGCTTGACGCTTGCAAAGGACGCGGCGCGCACCAGAGCCGGCTCCGTGAGCCACCCGCGCGTGAGGTTTTCTGGCGGCAGCTCCGCAATCCGGGGCATCGTGAGAACGTAACAGGCAGGGGCAGATGTGGTCATGGTTCAAAATAAAAGCGGGCATCGGATAAGCGGGATTTTAGACGCAGGCCTCACGCACGTGCGCAACACGGGCCTGCCGGAAAGTCCGGCTTTCGTGCGGAAAAAAAGCCAATGCGCAACGACCTTTCCGGGATTGCCTGACCAGCCAAAAACTAAAGCCTGCCTTCGGTTTTTCTATGATCAGAACTTTCAGACTGCTCTGACGCCGTCTCAAAGCCCCGCCTCGTCTACAATGCCGCTCAAACATGCGTCAGAACTAGGCCGGGCGGCGTAGATAATTACGCGCATCCAATAACTTTTCTCTGACATATAGTTTTAAAGCTATAAAAGACCGTTGTAATACGTCCTGCGGACAATCCTTATCAGAGGAGAGGCATCGCAAGCGCCCTGAAAGCGCTTCCTGAGGCCCGAAACCACATGATCCCCAGAAAATTACTTTACGGCGTCTGGAACGGCGTCCGGTATGACAATACCCACGGCGGCGACGCGGCTCCGCCCTGCCGCTCTCAGCGCTCACGAACTTTAATCCGGGCAATCCCATTGACGCCTTAGTCGGAAGCGCGGGCTTTCTTGTTTTTGACGACAAGGTGCCGTTGGCCGGAATACTTCTGAAGTACTACCGTACGGCGCGTCAGAATTCCTGCGGGCGCTGCACGCCCTGCCGCACGGGGTCGATTCTCATTGAACTCGCGCTTGAAGATACCGTCAACGGCCGCGGCGACCGCGTGGACTGGGCCCATATTTTGGATTCGGCCGAGCAGATGTATCAGACAAGCCTCTGCGGGATCGGCCTCACAACACCCGTGGCGATCATCGGAGCCTTAAGGCACTTTAAGGGGCGGCTCCTTGACAACCCCTGTGAACTGATGGGCGACATGTACACGACGGTCACCGCCAAATGTATTGAAGCCTGCCCCGCGCACGTCAACATTCCGCGCTACATCGACTATGTCCGTGACGGCAACACCGATCTTGCGGCAGGCGTCCTTTTGCATCACTATCCGCTTGTAGCGACCTGCGGGCGCGTGTGCGTGCGTCCCTGTGAGGGGGCCTGCCGGCGCAACTACGTCGATACCGCGGTTGCCATCCGCGACATCAAGCGCTTTGTGTCGGATAACGCCGGCGCGTCGGTCGCTGAAATGTTTGAGGGCGCCAAGCCGCAGCTTGACGCCACCAAAGCCAAAGTGGCGGTCGTGGGTGCCGGGCCCGCGGGGCTTAACTGCGCCTACCATCTTCTGATGAAGGGCTACCCCGTTGACGTCTTTGACAAAGACGAGCAGGCGGGCGGCATGGCGCTCCGCGGGATTCCGCCCTACCGCCTCCCCAAGGGGGTGCTGCAGAGCGAAACGGACGCCGTGAAAAAGCTCGGCGGCGTTTTCCATTACGGCGAACGGCTCGGCCGGGACATCACCGTTAACGGCCTTTTTGACGCGGGCTACGCCGCGGTCTTTCTCGGAATCGGCTGCGCGCAGGGCGCCTACCTGGGGCTTGCGGACGAAGACAGGACGCTTGAAGGCTACCGCAACGGCATTGATTTTCTGCTGCAGTGCGAAAAGGGTGTTGCCAAAAACGCACCCCCGGTCTTTGAGGGGGACGTCGTGATCGTGGGCTGCGGGAACGTCGCCATGGACTGCTGCCGCACGGCCCGGCGAACCGCGACCGGCAAGGTCCACGTCGTATACCGCCGCACAATCAAAGAGGCAAGCGCCGACATGGAAGAAATTGAGGCCGCTGAAGCCGAAGGGGTTGAATTTCACTTCCTCACCAACCCCGTCGCGATCGTGAGCGAAGACGGCAAAGTCACCGGCGTTAAGGTGACCCGCATGGAACTCACTGAAAAAGACGCCCGCGGCAGACGGGGCGTGAGACCCGTCGAAGGCAGTGAATTTGTGATTCCCTGCTCAACACTTATTGCCGCGATCGGCCAAAAGATGGAAAAAGATGTTTTGACCGACGCCGACGGCGTGCTCCTGGACCGCCGCGGCAACATCGCGGTCACCGAAGCCCTCGCAACCTCCCGCCCCGGCGTTTTTGCGGGCGGAGACTGTGCAACGGGGCCCACAACGCTTATTGACGGCCTGGCTCACGGTCAGCGCGCTGCCGACAGTATCGATGAATACCTCTCCCGCGGCTCCGTGGGCTTTGTGCCGCGCGCCCGCATGGGCCGCATCATCCGCGACTGCCGCCTGCTTGAAGACGGTGCACCGCGCCTGCCGCAGCCCAAACTCCCCCGTAACCCGTGTCCGCACATTCCGATTGCCGAACGCGAAAAGAATTTCCGCGAGGTCGATCTCACGATGAGCCCGGCCGAGGCGCGCAACGAGTCGCTGCGCTGCATGCGCTGCTACCGGCTTTTTGCCGTTGTCACACCGCGCCCGATTCCGGGTAACGACATGGTCCGGGGCGCCGACATCACACGCACGGGGGTTTAAAAAATGACAGCATTCATCAACGGGCGTGAATTTACCTTCACCGAAGGCGAAACGATTCTGAAGGCCGCCAAGCGCCTCGGGATTTTCATTCCGACGCTCTGCGCCTATCTGCCCCTGGAACATACCCCGGGCACCTGCCGTCTCTGCCTTGTGGAAACCGAGGTCGACGGCAAAAAGCAGATCGTCACAAGCTGCACAACGCCCTTAAAGGACGGCATGCGCATCGAAACCCGCACGCCGAAAGTCCGTGAAATGCAGCGCATGCAGATGGCCTGGGTCTTTGCCGACCACAACCAGGACTGCGCGAGCTGCGCGCGTCACGGTAACTGTGAGCTCCAGGACCTCGCGCTTTACGTGGGTCTGCAGCATAACGGCTGCAACGGGCGCTTTACCGCCAAGCGCCCCGCCGACTGGAGCGCCAACGGTCTCATCCGCGACGCGGACAAATGCATCCGCTGCGCGCGCTGCGTGGAAGTCTGCCGTACGATTCAGGGCGACAAGGTCTCGGCCTTAACGATTAACGACATCGGCACGATGTGCGGCGTAGGGATCACCGGCGCCGAGCGCTGGGCCGACAGCCCCACGTGCGTGCAGTGCGGACAGTGTGCGCTCGTGTGCCCGACGGGCGCCCTGGGCGAAAAAGACGAAACCGAGCAGGCGATTGACTGGCTTGCCGATCCCGAAATCAAGACGATCGTGGCGTTTGCCCCTGCGGTGCGCGTCACGCTCGGGGAAAACTTCGGTGTCGAGTCCGGCGTCAATCTTGAGGGCAAAATCATCACGGCCTTAAAGATGATGGGCGCGGACTACGTCTGCGACATCAACTGGGGGGCCGACGTCACCATCATGGAAGAGGGGAGCGAACTGCTGGAGCGCCTCACGAAGAAAGGCACTTTGCCCATGATGACAAGCTGCTGCCCGGGCTGGGTGAACTTCGTGGAAAAGATTCATCCGGAGATGATCCCCAATCTCTCGACAACACGCTCGCCTCAGGGCATTTTCGGGTCGTTGGCGAAAACCTGGTTTGCCAAGGAGCACGGCATTGACCCCAAGAAGCTGCGTTTCATCTCCATCATGCCCTGTACGGCCAAAAAGGATGAAATCAAGCGTCCGCAGCTCATGAAGGGCTATGAGCAGGACACGGACCTCGTTTTGACGGTGCGTGAATTCACGCGTCTTCTGCAGCGCCAGGGCATCAACCTCGCCAAACTCGAGGAAAGCACCTTTGATTCGCCCTTTATGAGTGAAAACACCGGCGCGGGCGTCATTTTCGGCGCGACCGGCGGCGTGATGGAAGCGGCATTGAGAACCGTTTACTTTAAGGCGACCGGCCGGGAATTGGGCCCCGTTGACTACGAACCCGCGCGCGGCATGGCCTGGATTAAGAGTGCGGAAGTCGACCTCGAGAAACTCGGCAAAGTCAAAATTGCCGTGGTCCACGGGCTAGCGAACGCCGAAAAAGTGTGCGCCGACATCGCCGCGGGCAAATGCGCCTTTGACTTCATTGAAGTCATGGCGTGCCCCGGCGGCTGCATCGGCGGGGGCGGCAACATGCGCGTCAAGAATAACTACATGAATCTCGCGGAAAAACGCATCGCCGGGATTTATGCGGTGGATAAGACGCGCCAGATCCGCCAGAGCCACAACAACCCCGATGTGATCCGGCTTTACAAGGAGTTTTTGGTCAAGCCCCTGTCGCACACCGCCGAAGACCTCCTGCACACGCACTACACGGACCGTAAGAAGGGGCCGCAGGAGCTCTCCATCCGCAACATCTGGCAACGCGTCAAGCTCGGGTAATCCCGCAGCCCGCTGTCAGCCCGGCCTGTCCGTTTCGTTTCGAAGCGGGCAGGCTTTTTTAGTGAACGTAAATTCATAATTTGTGCGGCGCATTTTCATCCGGCCTGAAAATATAATATTTGAATTGTGTCAACCCACTCTGGAAGTGTTTATGCGCGGGGCGCCTTTTGCCGTTGCGGCTCTCATCTGCTTATTCCTGGCCGGCCCCGCGGCCGCTCAATACGACCCGCTACCTGCCGGAATGCGTGCGGATGCCCCTGCCGGTGACGCTTCCGTCACCGCCCGCCCGGTTCTGAAAGTCGCACTTTTATCCTATTCGCCGCCCTGGTACGACGCGTCCTTTACCGATGAAACCATCCGGTTTCTCGCGTGGAAAATGCCGCAGTACCGCTTTGAGGTAACCTGGCTTGAGGCGGAAAACTTCAATAAAACCCTTGCCAAGGGCGAAGCCGACATCGTGGCCGCACCCACGGCCCTTCTGCAACTTCAGACCGCGGGCCGCTACCGCGACCTCGTGACGCTCGTCTCTAACGACGCCGACACCAATAACGCGCATGCCGCGGCCGTCATCACCAAGACCGGCCGAAGCGACATCACCGCCCTTAAAGACCTCACCGACAAGCGGGTGGCCTCCGTCACAAGCGAGCTTTCGCCCGGGATTCTTGAGGTCGCCCAGGAACTTGTGAGCCGCGGCATCAACGCGGAAACCTTTTATAAGCGCCTCATCCGCGTTGAGCCTTTGCGCATGCGCAAAGTCGTGGAGATGGTACAGAAAGGTGAGGTTGATGCAGGAATCGTGAGGGCGTGTTTTCTCGAAGACCTCACGCGCGCGGGAAGCGGCGACATCACCGCAGGGCTTAAGGTGATTGAGGAGCGCACCGGTGACGGTCTCACCTGCCGTCACACAACGCGCACCTACCCGGGCTGGGTGCTTGCGATCGAAAGGCGAATGAACGAAACCGCCGCCCGCGACATCACGGCGGTGCTTCTGACCAAACCCGCCAACGCCTGGGGCCAGTACTGGAGCATTGTCACGGACTACGGCGCGGTTGACGCTCTTCTCAAGGACTTAAAGCTCGGGCCCTACAAAAACCTGGGTGAAGTCAGTTTCACCGAGCTCACCAAAAAATACTGGCCTTTGGCGGTTCTGATTCTCATTGCGCTCACGGGCCTTCTGGCGCACGGCATTATTCTCGAAAAACTCGTGCGGCACCGTACCCGGGAACTCGAAAACGCCAACGCCGAGCAAAAAAGGGCCGAGCGCGAGGCCTTTGAAACCCATGAGCAGCTCGATGCCCTTCAGAGAGCCGGAGCCGTCGGGCAGATCTCCAGCCTTGTCGCGCACGAGATCAAGCAGCCTTTGGCGGGCATTCAGAACCTCTCGCGCGGCGTTTTGAGGCGGCTCGAAGACAGCGACAACCCTGACGAGGAGCTCTGCAAAGCCGTGGATGCGATCGGCGCCGAGGCCGCGCGTGCGGGCGAAATCATTGACCGCGTCCGCTCCTACAGTAAGGGTAAAAATGAGCGGCGCAACATTTCAGTGAAAAGCGAAATTCTCAGAATCACTCAGCGCTTCTGCCTTTCCGGCAAAGCCGCGGGCGTTCAGATTCTTTTGGGGCACCTCGAAGACGCCGCGGTCTACATCGACCCCATTGACTTTGAGCTCATCATCGTGAATCTCCTTACGAACGCCTCTCAGGCCGTGCAGGGCGAAGCCAAAGCCAAGGTTGAGGTCTCAAGCACCGTCACAGGCGGCCGCATTGAAGTCCGGATCCGTGATAACGGCCCGGGCGTCGACGCTGAAACACTCACCAAACTCGGCCGCAGCGTGATGGCCTCAAGTAAAGCCGGCAGTCTCGGCATGGGGTTAACCCTCGTGCACCGGCTCTGTGAAAACTGCGTGGGGCAGTTAAGTTTCACGCTTAATACCCCGGAAAAGGGCCTCACGGCACACGTGCTGCTGCCCGCGGCCCCCGCTTGCGACACACCGCAGCACAAACCCGACGGAGTCGACCCATGATGCCGGGCGAAAATGAAAATATCCTCATCCGCGTGGTGGACGACGATGCCCATATGCGGGGCTCTCTGGAATTCATGCTCACCGCAGAAGGCTTTGCGGTTAAAACGTACCCGAGCGCGCAGGCCTTTTTAACCGACGATGCGCCCTCGCGCCCCGGGTGCCTCATCCTGGACGTCAAAATGGACGGGATGACCGGGCTTGAACTTCAGGAAGAGATGATCCGGCGCGGCATCCGCCTTCCCGTTGTCTTTTTGTCCGCCCACGGCGACATTGATATGGCGGTGGACACGATGCAGAGGGGTGCCGTCGCCTTTGTGCAGAAAACCGCAGATCCGTCGCGACTGATGGAAGCCGTGTATAAGGCCGTTGCGCAGACCCAAGCGAACAAAACCGATCCGGGCGAGGCCGTTGCCCGCTGGAACACGTTGACGCCCAAGGAAAAAGACGTCGCCAAGCTTCTCGCCAAAGGGCTTTTAAACCGTGAGGTGGGAATCCGCCTTGGGGGCATCTCAGTGAAAACCGTGCAGGTGCACCGCTCTGAAATCAACCGCAAATTAGGCGTTAAGGGCGTGGTGGAACTCACAGAGGCCGTCAACCGCATCCGTGCGCTTTTAGGAGACACTGCCGCATGAGTGAAACGCTTTCGCGCCGCGCGGTCCTCACCGGGGCCGTCCGCGGAACTCTCCCCGAAGAAGAAACCTTTGACGTCGTTGTGGTGGGGTCCGGTGCCGCAGGGCTTGCGGCCGCCCTGGAAGCCCGTAAGGCGGGGGCCGAAGTCATCGTGCTGGAAAAAATGGGCAGTATCGGCGGCAACTCCGTCATCAGTCAGGGCCTTGCGGCCGTCCCCGGCACCCCGCAGCAAAGCGAAGCCGGCATCGGAGACAACCCCGAACTCATGTTCAACGACCTTATAAAGGTCACAAAAATCAGTCACCCGCACAGAATTGCGCTGCTCACGGAAAACGCCCTTGCCACCTGGCAGTGGACAATCGATGAGCTCGGCGTTCACTGGAGCCGGGGCGTGGAATACGACTACGGCCACTCGGTCAGGCGCTGCGTGGCGCTTGCCAATCAGGGTGAGGCCCTTATGAACCCCCTCGCAGAGCGCGTGTCGGCCTTGGGCGTCTCGGTCCGTCTTAATACCCGCGTCACCGGCTTTCTCACCGATGACACAGGACGCGTCACGGGCGTTACGGCACATGTGACCGACGCCGCAGGCCTTCACCCCGTTACCATTAAGACACGGAAAGCGGTCGTAGCGGCCGCCGGAGGCTTTGGCGCGGACATCGCGATGCGGCAGATGCAGAGTTGGCGGCTCGGCCCCGGCATCAGCACGACAACCCAGCCCGGAAGCACGAGCGAAGTGATCAGGGCTCTCTCAGATATCGGCGCCTGGGTGATACACATGCAGTACATCCACTGCATGCCGGAAGCCTGCGCTGACGAAAAGGGGTGGGGGAGCGCCTGGAAGTTCAATCAGTATTGCGCGGCAACGCAGGGCCTCTGGGTCGTGCAGGAAACCGGACGGCGCTTTGTGAATGAAACAGCCGACAACACCACGCGCACCAATGCCGTCCTCGGTGTGATCAGTGCCGGGGAGCATTGCCTTGCGGTTGCCGACGCCCGCGCAGCGGCGCATCCGAGGTCGGCCCTGTTTAAAAAGAGTGACGTGGAGGCGCTTGTGCAGCGCGGCTTTGTACTGAAATACGCGACGCTCTCCGAACTCGCCTCAGACCTTGGCGTTCCTCTGATACCGCTTCAGGACGAAATCAGCCGCATCAATGAAACGCTTGCCGCCAACGATCCCAACGACTACCTCGGCCGGGTTTTAAGCCCCACCAATGAACTGATCGGCGAGGGGCCCTGGTACGCCTGCCGGTTTGCCGCCAAAGTCCAGCTTTGCGGCGGGGGTGTTGCAATTGATTCGCAAGCCCGGGTCTTAAGCGTCACCGATGACGCGCCGGTGCCCGGGCTTTTTGCCGCGGGCGAAATCACAGGAGGCTTAAACGGGGAGGCGCGCCTTTCCTCCTGCGGCCTTATTGACGCCTTAACCGTCGGGCGCATTGCCGGGCGCAACGCCGCGGCGGCCTGATATTTTTGCGGGTACGAAAAAAGCGGCCTGAATCCGCAAAGACACAAACCGCTTCCTTCCAACGCCGGCAGGATGAGGATTTTCCTGCCGGCAGTCTTACCGACTGAGTCTGAATCAGAGGGCCTTGGCAGCACTCTGACCGGCGATACGGCCGTTCACGAGGCAGTCAAGAATAGCGCAGGAGCCCAGACGCACGGCGCCGTGCACGCCGGAGGTGGATTCGCCGGCAGCGTAGAGGCCCTTCACAGGCTTGTTGTCGACAACGTCCAAAACGCGGCACTGCATATCGGTCACAAGCCCGCCCATGCAGTGGTGAACCTTCGGGCTCATTTCGCAGGCGTACCACGTGTCGCCTTCGAGCGGCACCTGTTCGTTGTTGATGTAACGGCCAAAGAGGGGATCGTTCTTCGCCTTCACAGCCTTGTTGAATTCATCAACGGTCTTGGCGAGCTGATCGGCCGGAATCTTCCAGTCGGCGGCGATGTCCTTCAGGGACTTGTATTGCTTCAACATTCCGCCTTCCAGGAGCTTTTCAAGCATGCCGGGACGGGCTTCCTTAAAGGCCTTGAGGTTGGCAGCCGTGCAGATGGCGACCGCCTTAAAGCCGTTGGTGTGCTCAACCATAATGGCGTCGGCACGGACCTTGCGGTTGGCAAGTTCATTCACGAAGCGCTTGCCGGAGGTGGAAACCCACAGGCCGTATTCAGCGGCACCGGACTGAGAGAAGGTCCAGCCGATACCCATGCCCTTTTCCTTGGGGTTGTTCCACGGCGTGCACTGAATCCAGTCGTTCTGGACCTGAGCGCAGCCAATGCGGCTCGTTTCACGCCAGAGTTCAGCCGTAGCGCCGGGCTGGTTCGTGGAGTCGAGGTTTGCGGCAAGTTTCGGATCCTGCATCGTGCGGTAGGCAACGTCACGGGAGAAGCCGCCGTAGCAGAGCACAACACCCTTCTTTGCGCGGATAAACTGCACGCGGCCGGAACCGGCCTTCGGGAAGCGGTAGCCCTTGCGGATCTGCAGGCCAAGAACAGCACCCTTTTCATCACGGATGATGTGTTCAACGTAGGTGCGGGTTTCGACCTTGACGCCAAGCTTTGCAACCTTTTCGAGTTCCTTGGAAACGATGCCGGAGCCCGAACCGTTCTTCGTGAAGACATAACGCGGAACGCTGTGGCCGCCTTCCTGACCGATTGCATCGGGGTTGTATTCAACGCCCAGTTCCTTCACGGTCCATTCGTAGTTGGACAGGGCAGAGTCGGCAACCAACTTCACCTTTTCGGGGTTATTCATGTAAAGGCCGGCAACGAGCATGTCCTTGGCAAGGAGTTCCGGAGAATCCTTAATGCCGTGCTTGAGCTGCTGGGGGCAGCCGGTAGCGGTCAGAATACCGCCGTTAATAATGGAGTTGCCGCCGGCGGTGGGCATCTTTTCCAGAACCACGCAGGAAGCTCCGACTTTCTTGGCTTCAATCGCGGCAGCCAAACCTGCAAAGCCCGAACCCACAACGACAACGTCATAGGTGGCATCCCACTTTGAGGGAACCTTGGCCTGGGTGCTTGCCTCAGCCGCACCGATAAAGCCGGCGGCGCCGAGCGCCAAAGAACCCTGAATCAAAGAACGACGGCTCATATCTGTCATTTTCTTACTTCTCCGTAATACCAAGTCCCTGTTGCCGGGGGCTTTGTTTGGAATTGTCAGGCGCGAGGCCTTGCGGCATTCGCCCGTCTTTTGACAATCCGCATTATCTGTTCGTCAACCTCCTAGGAGGTCTGCCTTAAAGCACTGTGTTGTCACAGGAGGGACTATTTCTACGGGTTATCCCTTGGTTTAGGTGCTTTCTCCGTTGAAAGACGGCGGGTTTAGGGCGGGAAATTCGCACTGTCAGAAGAAAAACAACACTTCCTCGGGAAAGTATGTCCGTTGAACTTATTGTCTGGCTCGTGGTGGGCGCTGCCGCCGGGGGCTTTATTAACGGTCTGGCCGGTTTCGGCACGGCGCTCATGTCTTTGGGCGTGTGGCTGCAATTGATGCCGCCCTGGCAGGCTGTGGCGGTCGTGGCCGCAATGTCGGCTGCAAGCGGCGTTCAGAGCCTCTGGCTTATCCGCAGGGGGCTTGAGCCCGGCATGAAGAACCCAGGGCTGACGCATACTCATTCATAAATATTGCTGGAAGTCGATTGATTTCCAGCTTTTTTCTTGATTTCACCGTGGTGTGTTATATAATTTTGATAACACACCATGAATAAGAGGCAGTCATGCCAAAGCTCGGAAGCGACGGAAAAATTCACATCTCTATCGTTAAGCGCAAGCGTCCTGACGGATCCCGCTATGTGCAGGAGGTCAGAAGCATCTACGACCCCAAGACGAAAAACAGCAAGGTCATCAGCTCTACGACCAAAGGAATCCTTCCGCCTGGGGAAACTGATCTCAGCAAGCTCATTCCCAGCGACGGGAAAAGAGGTCCGAAGAAAAAGGCCGCGTTGGCCCGGGAAATTCCTGTCATCACAGACTCCCGTCAGGGATCGCTTGTTCAATATCCTCTCGATATTGTTCTGCTGGTTATCGTCCTGGCCGGGCTTGGCGGCTTCCTTTCCTGCCGGCAGATTGCTGAGTACTGGAAACTGCATCGTCCTGTATTTAAGGCATGGTTTGCCGATTTCCCTGATCAGGATATTTCTCACGATACGATCCGCAATGTCATCCGAATCCTTGGCAAAGGTGACGTCAACAAGCTCATTGAGCAGTACACGATCCCTCTGCTGGCCAAGTACCAGACGCGGATTGTTGCCTTGGACGGTCAGGCCGTATGCGCAGCATCAAGCCTGGAGCACAAGGCTCACAGCCGCTATGTGCTGAACCTTTTCGATACTGACAATGAAATGTGCCTTCAGCAGGTACTTATCGAGGAAAAAGAGAACGAGATCACTCAGGCCGTCAACATCGTGACGTCCATGGATCTCAGCGGTGCGATCTTCACCTGCGATGCGATGAATACGCAGAAAAAGCTGGCGGAGTTTCTTCTTTACGAAAAACACTGCGACTACTGCTTTGCCGTCAAAGGCAACCACAAAGAACTTCACAGCCAGGTTTGCGGTTGGTTTAAAACCAAACAAGGCTGGAGCGCTGCAAAAGAATTTGCCCGTATTGAGCTGGGGCACGGCCGCACTGAAACACGGGAAATCAGCGTGTTGCCGGCCTCTCTCATGAAAGAATTTGCCCAGGATGTTTTGGATAAATGGGCCGGACTGGAAGACGGGTGCATCGTCATGGCCAGAACCAAACGCGAATTCGCAGACGCACCGGAGAAAAACTCTGATGAAGTGCGCTACTTCATTACGAGCCTGCATTTCGACAAGCGCTACATTGCTGCCACGCTGGCGCGCGTGATCCGCAGACACTGGATGATTGAAAACGGGTTGCACTGGGTGCTGGATGTGACTTTTAACCAGGACAGAACCCAGTGCAGAAACGCTGATTTCTTGGCCGGAGTAACCGGAATCCGCAAAATTATTTTCAACCTGATCAGTAAGGCTCAGTCCGTGGAAGAAGCAGAAACCGGACGCCAGGCCGCACACAAACCGTCCTGGAAAGTCAGGCTTTCAACGCCTGCCTCTGCCATGGAGCTTTTTGCAAAACTATACCGGCACGTCAAACGATAAGGATGAGTAATCGTCAGCCCTGATGAAGAACCTCAAAAACTTCTTTACCGCCGCCTGAGGCTCTAAAATCGGGCTGATAAGAGCAGGGGATCTGATTTCCCCGATAAAACAGCGAGCGGACGGCGATGCAGGTTGCAATGGACTATGAAAGACGTTTCGGCGGCGTGGCGCGCCTTTACGGACACGAAGGGGCGGAGGCGATCGCCAAAGCACACTTTGTGGTTGTAGGCGTGGGCGGCGTCGGCAGCTGGGCAGCGGAAGCCCTGATCCGGACGGCCGCAGCCGACATCACGCTCATTGACCTCGATAACGTCGCCGAGAGTAACGTGAACCGCCAGATTCAGGCAATGGACGGCAATTTCGGCAAAGCCAAGATTGATGTTTTAAGAGACCGCGCGGCGCTCATTAACCCCAACTGCCGCCTGACACTCATTGAAGACTTTGTCAATGAGGAAAATGTCGCGGAACTTGTGGGATCCGGGGCTGTCGTTCTTGACTGCATTGACCAGGTACGGGCAAAAGCCGCTTTGATCGCGCACTGTAAGCGTGCCGGCAACTTCGTTGTGGCAAGCGGCGCTGCGGGCGGCCGCGTCAATCCCTCTCTCATTAAGATCGGAGACCTCGGGCAAATCAAGGGCGATCCCTTGCTCTCGGGCGTCCGTTACCGCCTGAGAAAAGAGTACGGTTTTCCGAAGGCGGACAGTAAGGGGAGTCCGAAACCCTTTAAGGTAACGGCCATCTATTCGGATGAAGAAGTCAAACGCCCCTTGGGGAAAGAGGCCTGCGACATGGCTTCTCAGGGACTTGCGTGTTCCGGCTACGGTTCAGGCGTTGTGGTGACGGCAACGATCGGGATGCAGATGGCAGCGGTGGCGATCAACCGCGTCGTCAGAGGCGCCTAAAGTTTGTTGACAGTGTCAAGCAGAAAGTCTTTAGCGTGCGTTGAGGTCGTTATCGAGTTCGAGCGTGATGATCTGATTGGCCGGCACACCGGTCTGCAGCAGATAGTCCCGGAAAAGGAAACCAAGCAGGTAGGATTTGCCGCAGCGCCGGATACCGGTGATGATTTTGATCTGACCGTTACCGCGGTTGGAAATCAGGCGGTTGAGGCTTCGTGTTCGTTCAATGCGCATTTGGCTATCCGACAAAAGGGACCGGTTCGTGAGGAGGTTTTTAACAGAGCAGCGAAGGTCTATTTAAAATTTTTGCACCTGTGCGCAGTTTTTCGAGATAACAAGAAATGCGTCTCGTCATAATTAAACAGATGCTTTCTGCTGTTGAATTTATAATTTTCAAATACAAGTACAATCCACTGAAGGGTAAAGGAAATTTGTCCCGCGCGATTTCGGAGGATATACCATGAGAAGCCTGACAACATCCGCCTTAACGGCCGCCGCACTCATTCTCACAGCGCTTCCCGCTGTTGCCGGGAACTGGTACGGCCTTATTTCTGCCGGCCTGGTGCACTCCGACAATAACTACAAAGAGGCCGTCGGCGCAGTCAATACCGCCAACAACCAAAATCCCGTTAACGACGCAGACAACAGTAATGTCACTGCCAAACTGGCAGTCGGCTGCCGCGTTAACGACCATTTTGCCGTAGAAGCCGCCGCCTGGTGGTTCGGCAAAAGTGAACACGATCATGCCGGCATCCAAGCCGGGCAGCCTGTCAGCAGCCACGCCGAATTTAAAGGTTACGGTCTCGCCGTTGATGCCGTTGGCATTCTCCCGGTTACAGACGCTTTATCTGTTTTCGGTAAAGCAGGCGTTGCACTGATCCGGATTGACGGCAAAAACAACGCCTCGGAACCGCAGTATTCCTTCAGCAAGTCAAAAACCCGTCTTGCGCCGAAACTCGGAGCCGGAGCAGAGTGGCTGATGACCGAGCGCCTCAGCCTGCGGCTTGAGTACGAGCACTTCTTTAACGCCGGCAAAGAATCCCGGGACGGCCAGACCTTTATCATGCCCGATGTTGATTACGACACAGTAACCGTCGGGCTCAAGATGAACTTCTGAGCCAAGCACTCATCCGGAAGTCATTCAACGGTAGTTTGAACTCATCTGTTAAGAGAGGAACTCCGGACCGGCTAACGTCGGTCCGAAGATTTTTCATCCGGCAAATCCTGCCGTCATCGAAATTCTGATTTTCAGCCCAAAATTTAATTCAACATAATGGTAGTTATGTTGCATTTTGACTTTAAAGCGGGTTTTTCAGCTGTTTTTGTCTGATCAGCGCTCAAGCCGCCCCATATTCATGGGAGAAACGAAAATCGTACCGCCCAGCACGGCCTTGATATCAAAATGCGCAAGCGCCGCCTTCTCGGTTTCCGTGAGGCGCAGATTTTCGAGCTGCTTGGACGCGCGGATACCGTTCACCTCGGCGTCTCCGGCCATCTGATAAAGCACAGCCAACAGAATGCGGCGGTCTGAAGCCGTACCGGTATAGCTTTGATTGACGCACTGCGTCAGCAGCAACGCACCCTCACGGCTGCCTTTGACGGCGGCCTTTGCATACAGTCCGCAGACTTCCCTTGTGAAAGCCCCCTGATCCTTAATCTGCTGCATGGCGGCTTCGGCAAATTCGTTTTCGCCGGGTTTACCGCGGCTGCCGAACTCCTGCCAGACGGCGGCCACGGCAAAACCGACGGCAATGACGGCCGCAAGCTGGTTGATGCGTTTGTTTCCGGGCAAAGTGATCGGCATGGAATGAAAGGATCCTTATTAGAGACTTCAAGCCTTGGCGCGATTTTAGCGTATGGATCTCGGTCATCTATAGCTTAGTATTTTCTAAGCTGTTATTTCTGATAAAGCTTCGAAGGCATACCCCACCGATCAGGCTACAATGCCCGTCATGCGTTGGGGGTATCGGCTGAAGCCGATTGAGACAAACCCTTCGAACTTGACCCGATTTATATCGGCGGAAGGAAACGCGGACACGTCCGGAAGACGCCGTCTCCCCTCGTCCCCAATCCCTCTTTCCGCCTTTTCTGTTTGGAGCCCGCGATGGCTGAAACAACCAAAAAGGCCGCAATATCAATTACCGAAATAAAGTCCGAAACGGCTACGCAACGCCCGAGCAATGCCGCGCGCGCAAGTTCCACCGGGATTTTGCCGGGCTCACGCCGCATTTACGTTGAAGGCAGCCGCGGTATCCGCGTTCCGATGCGCGCCATTGACCTTGCTGAATCCAAGCTCCCGGAAGGTAAAATCGAAGTCAATCCCCCGATCTTTGTCTACGATACCTCGGGTGACTTCGGTGACCCCGCCAAAACCGTGGACATCACGAAGGGCCTCACCGGCCTGCGCACACCCTGGATTCTCGGGCGCGCTGATACGGAAGAACTTTCCGGCATGTCAAGCGCTTACGGGAACGAGCGGGCTCAGAAAGCTGAACTCGACGCCATCCGATTTAACCGCACCTCTTCCATCCGCCGCGCGGCGGGGAAAAAGGCGGTTACGCAGCTTGCCTACGCCCGCGCCGGCATCATCACCGAAGAGATGGAATTTGCTGCGATCCGCGAAAACAACAACCGCAGGGCCTATGAAGAAAGCCTGCGGGATGTCTCACCGCGAAGCCGCGCCTTTTTGCTGCAGCAGCACCAGGCCGGTCACACTTGTTTTGAAGTCCCCAAAGAAGTAACGCCTGAATTCGTGCGGCGCGAAATTGCCGCGGGCCGCGCAGTGATTCCCTGCAATATCAATCACCCCGAATGCGAACCGATGGTGATTGGCCGGTCCTTCCTCACCAAGATCAACGCCAATATCGGAAACTCAGCGCTCACGTCCGACATCAGTCAGGAAGTTGAAAAGATGCTTTGGGCGACGCGCTGGGGCGCGGACACCGTGATGGATCTTTCCACCGGCAAAAACATCCACGAAACCCGTGAATGGATTGTCAGGAACAGCCCGGTGCCGATCGGAACGGTTCCCATGTATCAGGCCCTTGAGAAGGTCAACGGCAAAGCCGAGGCCCTCACCTGGGAACTTTACCGCGACACCCTTATTGAACAGGCTGAACAAGGCGTTGACTACTTTACGATTCACGCGGGGCTTCGCCTTCCCTTTATTGAGCTCACGGCGGGGCGCCTGACCGGCATTGTCTCCCGCGGGGGGTCAATTATGGCCGTCTGGTGCATGGCCCACAACGAGGAGAACTTCCTCTGGACGCACTTTGACGAGATCTGCGACATTCTGGCCGCTTACGATGTGACCGTGAGTCTCGGGGACGGCTTAAGACCGGGCTGCATTCACGATGCCTGCGACAGCGCCCAGATGGCTGAACTTGCGGCCTTGGGCGAACTCTGCCGGAGAGCGCAGGAACGTAACGTTCAGGTCATTATCGAAGGCCCGGGCCATATTCCGCTGCAGCGCGTGGAAGAAAACGCCGAAGCCGAAGAGCAACTCTGTAACGCCGCGCCTTTTTATACATTGGGACCGCTTGTCACCGACATCGCGCCCGGGTACGACCACATCACAAGCGCCGTCGGGGCTTCCGTGATCGGAGCCGCAGGAACCGCCATGCTCTGCTACGTCACACCGAAGGAACATCTGGGGCTGCCGGACAAAAACGACGTCAAGGACGGCATCATCACCTACAAAATCGCCGCGCACGCCGCAGACCTCGCCAAGGGCATCGCCGGCGCGCAGATCCGGGACAACGCCATGAGTAAGGCGCGCTTTGAATTCCGCTGGTACGATCAGTTCAATATCGGGTTTGATCCGGAGAAAGCCAGAAGCTTTCACGATCTGACGCTGCCCAAGGAAAGCATGAAGACCGCGCACTTCTGCTCGATGTGCGGCCCGAACTTCTGCGCCATGCGCATTACCGAAGAAGTCCGCGACTGGGCGAAAAAACGCCGTTCCTAAGCCACGGAAAACCTATAATGCCCGGACAAAAACCGGGCATTTTTATTCCGCCCGAAAAGGATCAAACGCATGACCGCCGCCTGGATTTATCTCTCAGTGGCCGTTCTCGTCGAAGAGACCTGGGGACTGAGCCTTAAAGCCGCCGCCGTCATGGAACTTGGTAAATGGTTCTGCGGCGTCACCGTGGGTCTGAGCCTTTTAAGTATGTGGCTTCTGATCCTTGTGATGCGCGACCTGCCGGCCAGTCTGGCCTACGGGATCTGGACATGCCTCGGGACCGTAGGAATCACGCTCGGCGGCTGGCTTCTTTTTAAGGAAACGCTCACGGGCGTGCAGATCTTTTTTCTGGCGCTCTGTATCACGGGGGTTGCGGGCCTCAAGCTCACATCGGCATCGAAATGTTCCGTTTTCACATCAGTACACCGGCCGCCTACGTGATCGGCCTTTTCGTCGTCATCGTCTGGGGCATCACTTTTGTAAACACCAAGGTCCTCATCCAGGCGGGACTTACGCCCTCAGACATTCTCTTTTACCGCTCGGCACTCGCCTGGGCGGGCCTTGTGCTGATTTTTCCCCGGCCATTTTTCGCGAAAAACGTTAAAGATGAGCTCCATCTGGTGCTGATGGGCCTTTTCGGAGGCTCAGTCTACTTTCTCCTTGAAAACACCGCCCTTAGCTACACCCTTGCCGCGAACGTCTCGCTTTTAGTCTGTACGACACCCATCATCACGGTGCTCTTCGGGATGACGATTGTGCGAAGCAGCCGCCCGGCACTGCGGTTTTGGCTCGGAACGCTAGCGGCCATCGTAGGCGTCGCCATCGTTGTCTTTAACGGAGCCGTTCATTTTGAAGTCAACCCCTTAGGCGACATGCTGGCCCTCTTGGCCGCGTGCGCGTGGGCCGTTTACTCACTGCTTCTGAAACGCATGAGCCAAACCTACGAGGTGGGCTTTATCACCCGCAAGGTCCTTTTCTACACAATGCTCACCATCACACCGTACTTTACGGTGCAGGCATTAAACACTGACTTTTCCCTGATTCTCTCATCAACCGTACTGCCGCACTTTCTGTTTCTGGGGCTCGTAGCCCAGACGCTGTGCTTTAACCTCTGGACGGTCGTCGTGAAAATCATCGGTCCCATGCGGGCCAATAACCTCCTGTACCTGTCACCGGTCACGACCATGGTGACGGCCTACCTTGTTTTGTCCGAGGGAATCACGCTCACGGCGTGTCTCGGATGCGCGCTGATTCTCATCGGCATTGCAGCTACCGACAGCGGACTTCAGAAAAAAAGATTGATAATCAAAGCACTGTAAGAAACTACTGTAAGTACCGGCAGCGATATAGTATTTTCTGTTTCACTTAAACAGACATTACTTATATAAAAATCCTCTGCAAAATCAGATTGCTTTCAGCTCAAAAGACAAATAAAACCGGTAAGCCCGGTCAATACGAACAAAGCGCCGGTTTAAGGCGTTTTATTTGCGTTCTGAATCCCGTTACCCGATCGTCAGCAACGGGAAAAATCACGCAGAAACAAAGTTCTGCTGTCACAGCTGGGCACAATAGCGCCATTTCGCACAGTCCTGCCGCGGTAACTGGTGCCGTGGCGACAGATACCTCGATACCGAGTCGTCCAATTTAGAGACTGACTATCAATTCTGGTTCGTACAGGCATGAGCGGCGTCCGAGCCAGAGCAGCTGCCGCAGGGCGGCTAAGTTTTAGCAAAAATCCGGTCTTGTCCGGGGGTAAACAGGGGACAAAAGACCGGCAACGGGACTTCAGAAAACTAATTATTTGTTTTATCTAAATTGTTATGCCGGTTAATTTGTCTTATAGAGCCTGTTAGATCGAAATTGCAATCAGCGGACTGGCAACTTAACCGCGAAATTTGAGGGAAGTTGATTATTCGTCGGGTTTGCGAGATAATTATCATAATAGTGGTTGTTATCGCTTTTAAACATTCTTATTTAAATCGTATGAGACCATCTGTTGCAGTTGAAGAATCTTTGTCAGTGCTCGGTAACAATATAAAAGTCGCCCGGCTCAAGCGCCGCCTCCCCCAGACCGAGCTTGCCGAGCGCTGCGGCATCAGTTTGTCGACTTTGGTGAAAATAGAAAACGGCAATTGCGGCGTTGCCATCGGAGCAGTGGCTTCCGTCCTCCTCGCCTTAGACTTGGGAACACCATTTTCTGAGATTGCCAAGAGCGATCCCCTGTCGGTGACGTTGGAACAGGAACTTTTGCCAAAAAGGATCCGCCGTTCGACAAAAGGAGTCTGACCGTCATGACGTCCGAAACCTCCGCCCGGGAAATTTGGCTTGCCGGAGAGACACCACGCCGTATCGGTTCGCTTCTCTGGAGCGCCGACAGCGAACGGATTACGACGGCGGCCTTCCGTTACGATGCGGCCTGGCTGAAATCCGGTTTTTCCCTTGGGTCTGATCTGCCGCTCACTGACAAAACCTTTTCGGTGAATCTCACGCCGGGTCCCGCCGGAGGCGACAATCCCCCTTTCCTCTTCATTCGGGATTTGCACCCGGGGAGCTGGATCAGGGACCTGACAGCAGCAGCGCATTTAAACGGCCTCAAACTGCCTCAATCTGCGTCAGCACTCACTGAAGACCATCTCTGGGCCTTCAGTGGCCACGAAAATGACCGTTTCTCCGGCCTTCGGCTTCCCCTAACCGGTTCAATTCAAAGGAATTTCACGGGCGACCCCTTTGAGAAAAAAACGCTGCAGAAAATTCTCACTTTATTGGATGATCTGAAGCACGATGCGCGGCGCTTCAAGACGCCGGATCTACAGCTTGCACTTGACTTATGCACTGATATCGGGGGAAATTCACCCAAAGCTTTGATCAAAGCAGCCGGTAAAACCGATGGCGGCTGGGTTATGCGGCCCGCTGACACGTCAGAAGGCTTTAACACCGCCCGCTGGCACGCGGTGACGATGGAGCTTGCCCGCCAGTGCGGGCTCAAAACCCTTTCCTTTCAATATCTTCCGGGGCCTTTAAATGGAGCCTACCTCGAGGAGCGCTTTGACCGGTCTCACAACGGCACGCCCCTTATGGCCCTCTCCGCGGCAACGCTGGTGACCCCGCGCGTCAATATCAGGACCGGAAAACTCGTGCTGCCAACCTATCTTGATATCGCCGATATCCTCAACCGGGACGGTGCTGATACCAAAACGGATCTCCGGGAGCTCTTTGCGAGGCTCCTTTTTAACACCCTCACGGGAAACGGCCGCGACAAGCTCACCGACTTCTTTTTTATCCGCGCTCCGTATGGTTGGCGGCTTGCTCCGATCTCAGCGCCGCTTGTCAAACCAGCCTTTATGAGTGTCCGGCTTCTGCAGACGCCGATCCGGGGAACCGACCCCGTGGCCGACCTCGAGACAGCGGTTTCCGTTGCCCGGTATTTCGGCGTTCCGACCGGCGATGCTAAAGAACTTCGCCTTACGTTTCAGAAGATATTAAGCAGCTGGTCTCATACAGCCCGAAGTCTTGGGGCAACCAACGCGGAGCTCGAACTGATGGAAAGATCGTTTGCCTGATAAAAACAAGTATTTTCTGAAATGATTCTTCGCCTTCTACTTGCAAATACAAAACCCGCCTCTTTCAGTCACTCAACGTCCTTTTAAAGTATTTTCTGATTTGTTTAGCTTCTTTATACTTTAACATATGTCCGGTTCTGATTTTGGGCTACACCTACAGTCTTGTTTTCATCGCCCGTGCCGTGAACGACCTGGGAAACGTCAGCCGCGCGCGTATGAGAAAAAGCGAGACCGGTAACACTAAAACCGGGCCGGAGGCCTGAATTTCACCCGCAAACTCCGTTTCTACGGTGTTTTGCCTAAAAATTTCAGGGTGCTTCAGGGCCCGCCTGGGCTATACTCGGTTCTTGATCTCACGGAAACCTGTTGTTACAAGCCAATCGGGTTTTCATTGTGAGCCGTCCTTTTCTCCGTGATCCGGACACCGGACGGCTGCGCCGGACGTTTCATACCCCTGACGGAAACGTCGATTTTCCTGACGTCGGGCTCACCTGTGCCCGACGGATGTGCCTGCGCACACCCAGGAAATGCTGCAAAAGAACAAATATTTCGGGTGATTTCCCATGGAACATAGTAATAAAAACCGATTTATAACCATCGGTCTGATGCTCTTTGCCCTCTTTTTCGGAGCAGGCAACCTTATTTTCCCGGCCGCAATGGGCCAGGTCGCGGGTGAAAACCTCGGCTGGGCTTTGCTCGGCTTTTGTATCACGGGTGTAGGCCTGCCGCTTTTGGGCGTCATGGCCATCGGCTACTCCGGCTGCCACGACCTGCATCAGGTCGCCAACCGCGTGCACCCGATGTTCGGTATTTTCTACACCGTCGTCTGCTACATGGCGATCGGCCCGTGCTTTGCCGTTCCCCGTACCGGCACCGTCTCCTTTGAAATCGCCGTGCGGCCGTTCCTCGCTGCGGAATTTGCCGACATTGCGCTCCCGATTTTCCTTGCGGTCTTTTTTGCCATTGCTTTCTGGCTTTCGGCTTCGCCCTCCAAAATCGTGGACCGCGTCGGTAAGTTCTTAACGCCCCTTCTGGTCCTTGCGCTTTTGATCCTCATCGTGAAGTCGATCATTACGCCCCTGGGAGCCCCGCAGGCTGCAAGCACCAATTACGCCACTCCCGTGATCGCTGCGGTTCAGGGGGTACTCGACGGCTACAACACCCTGGACGCCATCGCCTCACTCGTGTTTGCAACGCTTGTTGTAACGGCCGTGAAAGAGGCCGGGTTTGAAAATTCCGGGCACGTGGCGCGTGAAGTCTATAAGTCCGGGCTTTTGGCGGGTGCGTTCCTTGCCGTCATCTACATCTTCATCGCCCGCATCGGCGCGGACAGCGTGGGTGTGATCGGCCTGCAGGACACGGGTGCCCCGGTTCTCACCAAGAGCGCTCAGGTTCTTATGGGCGACACCGGTGCCATGGTGCTTGCGGTCATCGTGCTTTTAGCGTGCCTCACAACCGCAATCGGCCTGATCACCTGCTGCTCGATTTACTTCCGTGCGTTGACGGGCCGCTTCTCCTACGTCACCTGGTGCGCGCTCTTTACGGTGGTGAGTTACTTGATCGGCCTCTTCGGTCTGAAGACGATCATCGTTTCCACGATTCCTGTGCTGATGTTCATCTACCCGCTGTGCGTGGCGCTCATTGCGCTGGTGTTTTTACACAAGTTCTTCGGCGGCCGTCAGTGCGTTTACGCCTGGACCGTGGGTCTCACCTTCATCATGGCCGCCATTAACGGTCTTGAAACCGCGAAGGTCCCCTTGGGCGGCATTGAAACGTTCCTGCAGACCTATGTGCCGCTGCACACGGTCGGCCTCGGGTGGATTCCCTTTGCCGTGGTGGGCTTTGTGATCGGCTTTATTCAAAAGAGCATGACGCCTGCAAAGGCCTAAAAACCAAGTCTTAAACCAAAATCGGGAGCTTTCGGGCTCCCGATTTTTTGTGCAGCGGCCGTGGCTCAATAAGTCAGACGCCGCGTCCAGTCTTCACACATGCCGGTTTCAAGACGCTCCCGCGTCTTTTCCTGCCAGCGCGCCGAAAGCCCTTTAAGAGCCAAAAGTTCCGTGAGAAGCTCTCTGTTCATGGGATCCTCCCACCAAAGCCGCAGCACCCGATCCACACTCCACGCAAGATTCGGGCGCTCGAGAAGTTCCGCTTCCTCGCCGGCATCCACCGTCCCTGTTTCCAATACCCGCCAGTACCAGCCGCAGCGGCGGGTTTGCTGCACTTCCTCGGCAAAATCCGCGATTCCGAACCACTTTGAGAGTGTCCCGCAGGGCTCTCGCGGCTGCGTCAGTTCCAAAACGACGCTCCCGACACGGACCACATCACCGATGCAGACGTCGCCTTCTGCAACGCCCGAAGTTGAAAGGTTTTCGCCGAAGGCGCCCGGAACAAAGCGCTCCAGTACCTCAGGATGCCGCTCGCGCCAGAAGCCGTAGCTTTCAGCCGGATACTGGTGCACCACCTTATCGGGCCCGCCGTGCACGTGCGTGTGAAACTGCTCGTCACCCGTAAAACCGGTGGGCGTCAGCTCAACCGGCCCGGTGACAGCATCTTTAGCAATCGCTGTGCGGCGCTCAGCGCCGTCATAGGTGCCGATCGACTGAGAACGCCCGACGCAGACACTTCCAATAACAAAAAACGGTTTTTCCATGGATTCTCCGAAAGAGGTAGCGGATTTGGCCTGAGTCTAACTCCAAAGGCAGAGGCGAAACGCGTTCGTGCCCCCTAAACTTAAAAGATCACCCCCGACTCCGTGAGGAAAGACGATGTCCGGCGAACTCATTGACACTGCGGCCGCAGGCGGCGCAACCCGTGCTTCTCAAACGCTTCCCGCCACACTGGCCATGAGTTTTCTTGCGGGTGCCTACATTGCCCTGGGCGGCTTTCTTGCCGTGCGTTGCGGCGCGATGCTGCCGTGGGAGGTCTGGGGCTCGATGGGAAAACTCGTCTTTGCCATGGTCTTTCCCCTGGGACTGATGCTCACCGTCATCTGCGGGGCGGATCTTTTTACCGGCAACTGCTTAAGCCTCACGGCTGCCTGGGAGAGGAAAACCGTCAGTATCCTTGAGGCCACGCGCTCAGGCGTACTTTCCTGGATCGGTAACTTTGCGGGTGCCCTTTTTGTGGCGTGGGCAATGGCCGTTGCAAGCGGCCTTATTTTCGAGACGGCCGGAAACACCATGCCCTGGGCTGCGTCGCTTGTGAAACTTGCCAACGCCAAAACAACCCTTCCCTTTGATGAAGCCTTCTGGCGGGCCGTAGGCTGTAACTGGCTTGTGTGTCTGGCGGTCTTTGCCGCCTACAGTGCCAAGGACACGGCGGGCAAAATCGTCGCGCTCTGGATTCCGACCATGGCTTTCGTGGCTCTCGGGATGGAACACTGTGTCGCCAATATGTTTTTCATTCCGGCGGCACTGATGACCGCGGCCGATCCCCGCTATGCGGCACTGGCTGCTGCAGGTCAGGTACCGGAACTCACCGCCACCGTCAATACCTTTCTCATTGACAACCTCATTCCCGTGACGCTCGGCAATATCGTGGGCGGCGCGGTACTGGTTGCCGGGTTTTACTGCTTCATTAAACGGGCCCGCTGACAATGGCCGAAAAAGTATTTTCTGAAATAATCATTTTGTTTTGCATCACAACTTAAACACTGCGCAAAAACGCGTCATTGGCAGGCCGGCTCTGACGCACAACACCATCGCGTAACGTCACGGAACCGTGTTTGCCCGCGCCCTGCACGACAAAGCACTCCTCGGCCTTCAGCACTTGAACGGCTTCACGCACGGCAAGCGCATCCTCGGGGCTCACGCCGCCGCGGCGGATAAGCCATTTCTGCAGTCCTTCACGCGCCCGGAAGGGATACCCCTCAAACGCACAAAGAAGAAAGACGCCGACCAAAAGGCTCTCACGGATGCCGTCGGGTTCATCGGCTACAAGGGCCGTCAGGGGCGCTAAGACGGCCTCCGGGACGCCCAGGCCCGCCAAGCCCGAAAACCGGGTCGGAAGCCGGATTCTTTCCGTTCTTGCCGCCTGAATCCTCAGAGTTTCCACGGGTGTGCGGCCCGTGAGCTGTTCCACAAAATAACGCGTCGCAAGCATTGCGCTGCCTCCTATGACCGTCTCGCGTTTCTTCGATCTTAGGAAGCAAAAAGGGCTTCTTTCAGTAATTCTCAAAAAACCTGAGGAACATTCGACGCGCGTCAAAGTGCTCATGAAATCATTGATCTTTGATACTCAAGTCCTGCCCGAAGGCGTCCGCAAAAAAGTCGGCTGCGCGTTGGGCGGGCTTTAAGGCGCTCCTGACGGCGGCGTCCCAGAAAGCTTTGTCCCTAAACAACCCGCGCTTGAAAGCGCGGGGTTTCCTGACACGGTGCAGGCTTTCCC
>ENA-ORSJ01001056-ORSJ01001056.1-human-gut-metagenome-genome-assembly--contig:-NODE-1056-length-25493-cov-3.235160_pt1 | contig 25493 bp, 21 predicted proteins | sample MGYA00242191_ERZ509158 | MGnify/ENA primary metagenome ERZ509158 (study PRJEB26280, sample SAMEA2338623) | human gut metagenome | biome: human gut; feature: human-associated habitat; material: faeces...
AGCGTCGTGGCTGGAAAGTGGAGACACTTGAGGCAGATGAAACTGGAATCGGAGGCATGAAATCGGTCAACTTTATGGTGACTGGAGCAGGCGCATATTCCGTACTGAAATATGAATCTGGTGTGCACCGTGTACAGCGTGTGCCGGAGACGGAATCCCAGGGGCGTATTCAGACATCAACCTGCAGTGTTGCAGTTATGCCGGAGGCTGAGGATGTGGAAGTGCATATTGACGACAAAGACATCCGTATCGACGTTATGAGAGCGTCCGGAAATGGTGGACAGTGTGTCAATACGACGGACTCTGCTGTGCGTCTGACGCATTATCCGACCGGTATCGTGATTTACAGTCAGACCGAAAAATCACAGATCCAGAACAAGGAGAAAGCGTTTGCACTGCTGCGTACCAAGCTGTATGATCTCGAACTGCAGAAGAAGCAGGATGCAGAGTCTGAGGAACGACGCAGCCAGATCGGAACCGGAGACCGTTCCGAGAAGATCCGTACTTATAATTTCCCGCAGGGACGTGTGACGGATCACCGCATCAACCTGACATTATACAAGCTGGACAAGATTCTTGACGGAGATATCCAGGAGATTATCGATGCATGTATCGCGGCCGATCAGGCGAAGAAACTTGCAAAAATGCAGGATGAAAACTAATCTGTCCGGTTTATGATGTTCGTTTTGCTATAGGTATTAGCAGATAAATGTAGTTGGTATTTTCCGCCAGTTAGAGAATTATCAAAATAAATTGTAATATTGCTTGGAGTGGATCAGAGTCAGCCGAAAGGCTGGCTCTGATTTTTTGCTTTTTTTCACAGTCTGGTGAATAATTGTATAGCCCATGAAATTTTTTAAGAAAATTAGTATAAGACAGCTTAAAGAAGAACAGACAACTCCATAATATTGATGAAATGGTTAGCGTTTTGTGATATAATTAACCTTAAGTTTTTATAACTAATATTAAGTACAAAATTTGAGAGAACATAGATGAAGGTACAGATTATTGGACACCTATTTTGAGATAATCAATAAGAACACAGCTAGAGAAAGTGTTCAGCAAGGAGTTGGCTGATATATGAATGCGATAAATTCCAATGAGCAGATGATACAGAAAACTAATGAAGTTCTCCAGAACAAGAAGGATGCAATAGTTAATATTATTAAAGTAATTGTAAATTTATAGTAACACAAATACTGGAATTAACGGATGATAACGGTACAGCGAGCAAAGCCGGTTATAAAAATATATGTGAAATAGGTAAAGAACGTATCCGTAGAGCAGGAGATAAAATCAGATCAGACCATCCAGATGCAGACATCGATATTGGATTTAAAGTATTTAGAACTGCCGATACCAATATAAAGTGGAATTCCATCATGGATATGGGACAGATCAATGTTAATCAGCTTGAGTATGCACCAGACCTTGTTGACTTCATGCCAGGTGCCAACGACATAGATATCGTATATGAATTGATGCTTCGTCAGCGTGATGTAGCACTTTCAGAAACATTAGAGCAGTTATCCGATATTGGGAGTCGTACATATCTCTATGCAAGCAGTTATTTGGTATGCTTGGAAATAACAATCACAGAGGATTTAGTTTCAAAACTTGCAAAGCTTGACCCATTGCCAATTAAATTTATTTTCAGAGATTCGACATTTAAAGATGATATTTCTTTAAAGGATGAGACATTCAGAAAACTGAAAGCTCTTATTGAAAAGAATGCAGGAGCTAGCAAACCTACATATACAGTGGAATTTATATAGAAAATATGGCAGAGATGTATAATCTGCCGTAAGGAGGCAGGCAGATGAATGAAGTTATGAATAGTGTAAATAATGTTATTATGGATAATTTTCATAAAACAGACAACATACTAAATGATGTTCAAACTATTATAGAAGTATCACAAAAAGAAGCTTATCGTTCAGTAAATACAATATTATCACAAAGAAATTGGTTGATTGGATATCGAATAGCAGTGGAAGAATTAGCTGGAGAAGAACGGGCTGAATATGGTGTAGAAATTATTAAAAATTTATCAAGGTACCTGACTCAAAAATATGGAAAGGGATATGACAGGAGTAATTTATATCACTGTTTAAGATTCTACAAGGCTTTTCCACAGATTGTCGACACAGCGTGTCGACAATCTGATATTAGACTCACATGGTCACATTATCGTACTCTTCTTCAAGTGCATGATGAAACAGCTCGCAAATGGTATGAGAAAGAAGCCTATGAGCAGACATGGAGTGTTCGTACTTTACAGAGAAATATTGATAGCCAATATTATTATCGTATGCTTCAATCACAGGATAAAAAAGCTGTAGAAGCTGAAATGAGAGAAAAGACATCCTCATATCAAAATGATAAGCTTGAATTTATAAAAAATCCTGTAGTAGTGGAGTTTTTGGGATTAACGCCAGATGCATCTTTTAACGAGACAAAACTTGAGTCAAGTATTATAACAAATCTGCAGAAATTTCTGATGGAAATGGGAAAAGGATATGCGTTTGTTGCGAGACAGCAACACATCCACACTGAGAAACAAGATTATTATATTGATTTGGTGTTTTATAATTATATTTTGAAATGTTTTGTATTAATTGATTTGAAGACAGAGAGGATTACGCATCAGGATGTTGGGCAAATGGACATGTATATTCGTATGTATGATGAATTAAAAAAAGCGCCAGATGATAATCCAACACTTGGAATTGTATTATGTTCGGAAACGGATGAAGATATTGCAAGGTATTCTATATTACATGGAAATGAACAGCTATTTGCAAGTAAGTACAAATTGTATTTGCCGACAGAAGAAGAATTGCGTGAGGAAATAGAGACACAAAAGGCTATTTTTTATTTGCAACAAAAAGATGCAGAAGAGGAAGCAGGAGGAGAGCCAAATGCCTAAGCGTATTATATTTCAATTTGAGGATGATCTGGATTATCAGATACAGGCGATTCATTCTACAGTGGAATTGTTCAGAGGGTTATCAAGACATGTTGATGGAATTTACAGGCCGTCACGAACACGCAAATTTGGTGAGGGTGATCCTGTCAGAAACAATGACATTGTTGTTGGTAGCAGATTGTTGGAAAATTTGCGTAAGGTGCAGTTGGCAAATGGATTATTTGCTGATAATGTCCTTGCTGAAGGTAATAATGGGCTGACCTGACTGATGTGGAAAAAACAAGATTCATTGCGGAGAACTTCATTTTAAAGCAGTATCCGATGATACAAAGTTTGATTGGGTAAATGGCTATGAGGATTTTGTAAATAAGTTTGGTGTTGCCGAGAGTGATTAAGGAGTGCATATGCTTGAAATACCAGATGACTTTGAAATAAATAGAAGTGTCATTAAGGAAAATAGTTCCTTCCAAGAGTTGAATACATTGCTAGAGGAAACAAGAAATTTCATGTATGAAATGAGTTTCTTAGCATATGGCAGAGATAACATAGTTTTACATAAAGTCGGAGTTATCAGTGGAAATCAGATTCTTGATTCTGTAAGTAGAACGGCAGAAAGTATTCGATATTGCTGCCTGAATGCTAATTTTGCAGATGCATATTCACTTTTGAGAAAATATAGGGATGATGTCTTTTATTATATTTATATGCTGACAGTTGGAGATAAGACAGATTTTATGAAGTATGTTGAATTAAAAGACCTAGGCAAAGATGAAAGTAATATTTATGATTGGATCAGAAATCAACAAAACTCATTGTTTTTATATGAATAACCCTAAGCATAACCCTAATATGAATTGTGGATGAAAAGATTAGTAATATAAGTGATGAAGAAAAGGAGCAACATTAAATGTAGGAACTATAATTTGACGCGTGACAATAAAGTTCATAAACCCTATCTTGCAAAATTTGACAAAAACGGTAATAAAGGAAGAAAACATGAGTAAGAAACACAAACATATTTCTGCAACGAAAACAACAGAACAAAAGGCAGTACAACAGTCACAGCAGCCACAGGAACTGACACCACAGAAGCTGAACCGGCTTTTGGAGAAAAATCCATTTGCACAGCTTCTGGGAATGGAACTGCTGGAAGTGCGGGAAGGCTATGCTTACGGAAGAATGCGCATGGATGAGCATTTTACGAATATTTACGGTGGAATGCATGGCGGATGTGCGTATGCGCTTGCTGATACGCTTGCTGGTTTGGCGGCATCCACCTATGGCAATTATGTTACAACGATTGACGGGAAAATGAATTATCTGGAGGCTGTGAAAGATACCGGCTATGTGTACGGTGAGGCAGAAGTACAAAGACAGGGAGGACGGATCGGCGTATATACCGTGAAACTTATGGATGAAAATCAAAAAGTTCTGGTTACAGCCGATTTTACCTATTACCGGACAGGACAGGCGATTGACCAGCAGGGATAGGGTGTTTTCAAGGTGTCTGATTTGGAAAAAATCAGACACCTTTTTTCTTTTTACTTGTTTATCGCGTTAAAGTGTAGTAGTGTTAAAATATAAAAATACCAAGGAGGAAAAGTTATGGGGAAAGGAAGACGGGAAAAGGTTTTGGACAGCATCGGAACATTGCAGCAGACGGTGAATGAATTTCAGATATAAATTGTTTGTAAAATAAAAACAACTTAATAAAAACAGAAAATGTGGTCATATTTATGAAAAAATATTTCATGAATATGACCGCTTTATTGTTTGAAAAACGGTTAATATATAAGAAAAAACAAAGCATTATCTGACAATACTGCGCTGAATAAATAATAGACAAATTATCAGACAATAGAACGAAAAAAATGATTTACAAGCGGCAGTTATAGGAGTAAAATGAGAATCAGTTAAGAAAAAGCAACTCATGAATGATTTACAACGAAAGGATAGTTCTATGAAAGAGCAATGGAATGAGAGCACAGCAACCGCCAAAGGATTATATGATCCGAGTTTCGAACATGATAACTGCGGAATTGGTGCTGTGGTAAACATCAAAGGGATCAAGACCCACCAGACCGTGGAAAATGCCTTGAAAATTGTTGAGAACTTAAAGCATAGAGCCGGAAAAGATGCCGACGGAAAGACTGGAGATGGTGTTGGTATTCTTCTTCAGATTTCCCATAAGTTCTTTAAGAAAGCGACAGAGCCGCTTGGAATCAAGCTGGGAGAAGAGAGAGATTATGGCGTCGGAATGTTTTTCTTCCCACAGGATGAGTTAAAGACCAATCAGGCAAAGAAGATGTTTGAGGTAATTGTCGAGAAGGAAGGAATGGAATTCCTCGGATGGAGACAGGTACCGATTCATCCGGACAAGCTTTCCGACAAGGCCAGAGGATGTATGCCATGCATCATGCAGGCGTTCATCAAAAGACCGGAAGATGTGGAGAAGGGACTTGATTTTGACCGCAAGCTGTATGTGGCACGCCGTGTATTCGAGCAGTCCAACGATGACAGCTACGTTGCTTCCCTTTCGAGCAGAACGATTGTATATAAAGGAATGTTCCTTGTAGAGCAGCTGCGTCAGTTCTTCTCCGATCTGCAGGATAAGGATTATGAGTCTGCAATTGCAACCGTACATTCCCGTTTCTCTACCAACACAAATCCAAGCTGGGAGAGAGCACATCCAAACCGTTTTATTGTACATAACGGTGAGATCAACACCATCCGTGGTAATGCAGACAAGATGCTTGCCCGGGAAGAGACGATGGCATCCGGCAAGCTGCGCGGGGAATTCCAGAAGGTACTTCCGGTCGTCAACACCGAAGGATCTGATTCCGCAATGCTGGACAATACGCTGGAGTTTCTGGTGATGAGTGGCATGGATCTGCCACTGGCAGTCATGATCATGATTCCGGAGCCATGGGCAAACAATGCTGTGATGACACAGAAAAAGAAAGATTTCTATCAGTATTATGCAACTATGATGGAGCCTTGGGACGGACCTGCATCCATCCTGTTTTCCGATGGAGATATGATGGGAGCGGTTCTTGACCGTAACGGTCTGCGTCCATCCCGTTATTACATTACAGACGATGATTATCTGATTCTTTCTTCCGAGGTCGGAGTTCTCGATATTGATCCGACCCATATCGTGACCAAAGACCGTCTGCGTCCTGGTAAAATGCTTCTTGTAGATACTGTGCAGGGGCGAGTGATTGATGACGATGAGTTAAAAGAAAGATATGCGGATAAGCGTCCGTATGGTGAGTGGCTTGACAGTAACATCGTCATGTTAAAGGATTTAAAAATCCCGAATGAGCGTGTGCCGGAATACACACAGGAAGAACGTCAGAGAATGCAAAGGGCATTCGGTTACACGTATGAGTCCTTAAAGGATTCCATCCTGCCGATGGCAAAGAACGGCATTGAGGGTACCGCTGCGATGGGTACAGATACACCGCTTGCGGCACTGTCCGGAAACCGTGAGCCGCTGTTTAACTATTTTAAGCAGCTGTTTGCACAGGTAACCAACCCGCCAATCGATTCCATCCGTGAGGAGGTTGTTACTTCTACGACGGTGTATATCGGATCTGCCGGAAACCTCTTAGAGGAAAAGCCGGAGAACTGTAAAGTACTTCGGATCAACAATCCGATTCTGACCAACACAGACCTGATGAAAATCCGCAATATGAAAGTAGACGGATTTAAGGTAGAAACCATTCCGATTATTTATTATAAGAATACCAGTCTTGAGAAAGCCGTAGATCGTCTCTTTATTGAGGCGGATCGTGCATACAGAGACGGAGCCAATATCCTGATCCTTTCCGACAGAGGCGTGGATGATAACCATGTGGCAATTCCTTCCCTGCTTGCCGTATCTGCATTGCAGCAGTATCTGGTAAAGACAAAGAAACGTACTTCCCTTTCCCTGATTCTCGAATCCGGAGAGCCGCGTGAGGTACATCATTTTGCAACACTGCTTGGTTTTGGTGCGAGTGCAATTAACCCATACCTGGCACTGGATACCGTAAAACAGCTGATCGACGAGCACATGTTAGACAAAGATTATTATGCCGCAGTTGATGATTATAACCATGCAATTATCACCGGTATTGTAAAGATTGCAGCCAAGATGGGTATTTCTACGATCCAGTCGTATCAGGGTTCCAAGATTTTTGAGGCACTTGGTATTGATAAAGATGTCATTGACAAGTATTTCACCAATACGGTCAGCCGCATCGGCGGAATTTCCATCAAGGATATCGAGAATGATGTCAATACGCTTCATTCCGCAGCCTATGATCCGCTGGGACTTGAAACCGATGTAACCCTTGACAGCAAGGGCCGCCACAAGATGAGAAGCGGAGCCGATGCGCATCTGTACAATCCGGCTACCATCCATCTGCTGCAGCAGTCTACCAAACGTGGGGACTATGAGATGTTCAAGCAGTATACGAGTCTGGTAGATGAAGAAGAAAAGCATACGAACCTGCGTGGACTGATGGATTTTGAGTACCCGAAGAAGGGTGTGAAGCTTGAGGAAGTGGAAAGCGTAGATTCTATTGTGACACGTTTTAAGACCGGAGCGATGTCTTACGGTTCTATTTCGAAGGAAGCACATGAGACACTTGCCATTGCCATGAATCACTTACACGGTAAGTCAAACACCGGTGAAGGTGGTGAGGACAAGGATCGTCTGACCGTCGGACCGGACGGAAAGAACCGTTGTTCCGCAATCAAACAGGTTGCATCCGGACGTTTCGGTGTTACCAGCCGTTATCTGACCAGTGCGCAGGAGATCCAGATCAAAATGGCACAGGGAGCAAAGCCTGGGGAAGGTGGACATCTTCCGGGTAAGAAAGTATATCCATGGATTGCCAGGACAAGACTTTCCACACCGGGTGTATCTTTGATCTCCCCGCCACCACATCACGATATTTATTCCATCGAGGATCTTGAACAGCTGATCTTTGACTTAAAGAATGCAAACCGCGATGCAAGAATTTCCGTAAAACTGGTTTCCGAGGCAGGTGTCGGTACCGTAGCAGCCGGTGTTGCAAAAGCCGGTGCACAGGTTGTCCTGATCTCCGGATATGACGGTGGTACAGGTGCTGCGCCAAGCAGTTCCATCCACAACGCAGGTCTTCCGTGGGAACTTGGTCTGGCAGAGACGCATCAGACACTGATTATGAACGGACTGCGTAATAAAGTAAGAATTGAGACAGACGGAAAGCTGATGAGTGGTAAAGACGTGGCCATTGCTGCATGTCTTGGCGCGGAAGAGTTTGGTTTTGCAACCGCTCCGCTGGTAACCATGGGCTGTGTCATGATGCGTGTATGTAATCTGGATACCTGTCCGGCAGGTATTGCAACCCAGAATCCGGAGCTTCGTAAGCGTTTCGCAGGAAAACCGGAGTATGTTGAGAACTTCATGCGCTTTATCGCAGAAGAACTTCGGGAGTACATGGCAAAACTTGGTGTCCGCACAGTGGATGAACTCGTCGGACGAAGCGATTTCTTAAAGGTTCGCGGAGATCTGTCCGAGCGTGAAGCAAAGCTTGACCTGAGCAATATCTTAAATAATCCGTTTGCAGGAACAAAGCAGAAGGTTATTTTTGATCCGAAGCAGGTATATGATTTCGAACTGGATAAGACCAAAGATATCACGGAGTTCTTAAAACAGTTAAAGCCGGCACTTGATAAGAAGCAGAAGCGTATGATCGATACCGAAGTAACAAACGTAAACCGTTCGCTTGGAACAATCTTCGGATCAGAGATTACAAAGAAGTACGACGATACACTGGATGAGGATACTTTCGTTATTAAATGCAGCGGAGCCGGCGGACAGAGTTTTGGTGCCTTTATTCCAAAGGGACTGACACTCGAACTGGTGGGAGATTCCAACGATTATTTCGGAAAGGGACTTTCCGGCGGAAAGCTGATCGTTTATCCACCGGCAGGAGTAAACTTCAAAAAGGATGAGAACATCATTATCGGTAACGTAGCACTGTACGGTGCGACAAGCGGTAAGGCATTCATCAATGGTGTGGCAGGAGAACGTTTCTGTGTCAGAAATTCCGGAGCTACTGCGGTTGTTGAGGGTGTCGGCGATCATGGATGTGAGTATATGACGGGCGGTCGTGTCGTTATCCTTGGTAAAACCGGAAAGAACTTTGCCGCAGGTATGAGCGGTGGTATCGCTTATGTATTAGATGAGGATAACGATCTGTACATGCGTACCAACAAGTCTATGGTATTCAGTGAGGAAGTCACCAATAAATATGACGTATTAGAGCTCAAAGAAATGATCAAAGAACATGTTACCCTGACCAATTCGGAAAAAGGTAAGGAAATTCTCGATCACTTCAGTGAGTATCTGCCGAAGTTTAAGAAAGTCATCCCATATGATTATAACCGTATGCAGATGGCAATCGTTCAGATGGAAGAAAAAGGTCTGAATGCAGAGCAGGCACAGATTGAGGCATTTTATGCCAGCACGAGAGCATAAGGAGGGAAGAAACAATGGGAAAGCCAACAGGATTTATGGAATACGACAGATGTGAGGCGCGTTCGGTGGAACCAAAGGAACGAATCAAAAATTTTGATGAATTCCACATCTTCCTTTCCAAAGAAAAACAAAGAGAGCAGGCAGCACGCTGTATGGATTGCGGTGTCCCGTTCTGTCAGTCGGGTATGACTGTTGCCGGAATGACTTCCGGCTGCCCGCTACACAATCTGGTACCGGAGTGGAACGATCTGCTTTATACCGGAAACTATCAGCAGGCATATAACCGTCTGCACAAGACAAATAATTTCCCGGAGTTTACCTCCCGTGTATGTCCGGCTCTGTGTGAGAAGGCATGTACCTGTGGACACTGGGGAGATCCGGTATCTGTCCGGGACAATGAGCATGGAATCATTGAGACGGCATACAAAGAAGGTTATGCCGGACCACATATTCCAAAGGTTCGTACCGGAAAGAAAGTTGCCATCATCGGTTCCGGTCCTTCCGGACTGGCAGCAGCAGATCAGCTGAACCAGAGAGGACATGAGGTTACGGTATATGAGAGAGATGACCGTGTCGGCGGACTTCTGATGTATGGTATTCCGAATATGAAGCTCGAAAAGCAGATCATTGACCGTAAGATCAATGTTATGAAAGAAGAGGGCGTGAAGTTTATCACAGGCTGTAATGTCGGTGTGGATGTCAAGAGTGCAGAGCTGTTAAAAGAGTATGACAGAGTCATCCTCTGCTGTGGAGCAAAGCATGCGCGTGATATCAAGGCAACAGGTCGTGATGCAGAAGGAATCTATTTTGCAGTCGATTATCTGTCACGCAACACAAAGAGCCTTTTGGATTCCAATTTTAAGGACAACAAATTTATTTCCGCAAAGGGAAAAAATGTTGTGATCATCGGTGGCGGTGATACCGGAAATGACTGTGTGGGAACGGCTATCCGTCAGGGTGCAAAGTCTGTAACCCAGCTGGAGATGATGCCATGTCCACCGGCAGAGCGGGCAGCAAATAACCCATGGCCGGAGTGGCCGAAGGTGTTAAAGACCGACTATGGCCAGGAAGAAGCGATTGCATGTTTCGGTACAGATCCACGAATCTATCAGACAACCGTAAAGGAATTCCATAAGGATAAGAACGGTAAGCTGAATGGTCTGACAATCGTCAGACTTGAGAGCAAGGTGGATGAGAAGACCGGACGCAGAAATATGGTGGAAGTTGCAGGTTCCGAGAAGAAGATTCCGGCAGAACTTGTACTGATCGCTGCAGGATTCCTTGGAACAGAGGAATACATTGCAAAGGCATTCGGTGTAGAGCTGAACCAGAGAACAAATGTAGCTACAGAGCCTGGAACATATGCAACAAATGTAAAGAACGTATTTGTTGCGGGAGATATGCACAGAGGACAGTCACTGGTTGTCTGGGCAATTCGTGAGGGCCGTGAGGTGGCACATGACGTGGATACAAGTCTGATGGGATATTCTTATCTGTCCGTACAGTAAAATAGAGACTTATGGCTGGTGCATAGCCATATGATTTTTGGGAGTCATCTGAAACAGATGGCTCCTTTTTTACCTCTTGTGGGCTTCACGCAGTTATTCTTATTTTTATCGCAGTATATCTGGTGGCAAGCAAAATGCACATGATACTTTGAACACAGCAATGCAGGCGGACATGTGGAATGTAAAGGTCAGGGCAGCAGTGATCCGGATGCTCCGTGTGTGGAACTGCAGATCTCAAGCAGTTTTGGACAGACTTGTATAATTTTTGGATAATTCTGCTTGATATTATGTACATTTTGATGTAGAATTATAGATAAATAGTATACGATACATAGGAGGAAACGTATGCGTAAGAATTACTTTCAAAATGTGAAAATTGCGGATAAGCTGAAAATGGTTATGAAAGCAATTTTTGCAATTTTACTGGTGAACAATATTCTGTTTGCAATTTTAATGCTTGTATTTGGACATCCGGTATGGATTATCATTCCTGTCATTGCAGTAGTTGGTATGCCATTGCTTTCCAAAATGATCATTCAGGAACTGACAGAAAATATTCTTGAACCGTTAGACCAGATAGAAAAGGCCGCAGATGACATGGCACACGGAAATCTCGAAATTGATATTTCTTATCAGGGGGAAGATGAACTGGGAAAGCTTGCAGAAAGTTTCCGCAATACATCTTTTTATTTAAGGGGTGTTGTGGACGATATCAATCAGCTCTTTACAGAGTTTGCAAAAGGAAACTTTGATGCGAGATCCCATGATATTGAAGCCTATCAGGGAAATTTCGGTGAAATTTTAAAGAAACTGGAAGCGACAGAAAATAATCTGAGCCAGACGATCAAAAATGTACAGGAATCTTCCAATCAGGTATCCGCAGGAGCTGACCAGCTGGCACAGAGTGCGCAGGGACTGGCAGAGGGAGCTACCGATCAGGCAGCGGCAGTACAGCAGCTGACATCTTCGGTTGCCGAGGTTGCTACACATATCGAAGAAAATACAAAGTCTACAGACAGTGTACATGACCAGGCAAAGCGGGTTGCAATCAAGGCAGACAGCGGAAGTGCAAAGATGAAAGAACTGGTCGAAGCCATGCAGCATATTTCAGAGACCACCAATGATATCCAGGTTGTCATCGGAAAGATTGAAAGCATTGCCAGCCAGACAAACCTGTTGTCTTTAAATGCATCCATTGAGGCTGCGCGTGCCGGTGAAGCAGGAAAAGGATTTGCGGTTGTTGCAGAACAGATTAAAAACCTTGCGGAAGAGAGTGCTTCTTCGGCAGAAGAAACCCGTGTCATGCTGACAAACAGTCTGAATCAGGTGGGTGTCGGAAGCTCTGTTGCAGATGAGACTTCCCAGTTTATGTCGGAAATGATCGAACAGCTGGATGCAGTTGTCATGGAGGTGGCTAAGATTCGTCAGATTTCTGATCAGCAGGCAGAATCGGTAAAGCAGATTTCCGCTGCTGTTGAGCAGGTAAACGGGGTTGTACAGTCTAATTCCGCTACTTCGGAAGAGGTATCTGCAACCAGTGAAGAACTTTCTGCATCTGCTGAAAGTCTGGATGAGATGGTATCTGATTTTGTTCTTCGTAAATAAGATACGAACAGATGACTGGCACATTGTACAGATGAGGTGATTTTATGCCGTCGATCATGGTGTATACGGAAGAAACATTTTATTATACAGACGGAATCCGTGTTGTTGCGCGGGAAGAATATATGCGGCCGGATGTTACGGAACTGAGTTTCTACCGGAAAGAAGGTTTCTGGTTTGGATTTGAAGCTCCGTATTCTATTTATACCATGCAGGGAATCCGGGCATTGATTGAGTTGAAACTCAGACAATACGATTGTACACCGGAATTTCGCTATACGCGTAAGAAAATTGAATATAGTTACAGTGAAAAAAAGATTCTCGATTCCGTGATTTTTTATATCACGAAATCCGATCAGCCGGGAGTTTTGTCTGTGATGGAGGAAATTAATCATTCCACTCATCTGTGTTTCTGGAACATGAAAGTGCCATACCATGATTTTGGGGAAATCCGTAAACATACCGATGCGGTATTTTACGGAATGTTTCAACAAAAAGCGCAATAGTTCTTGACTTTTTCGGCAAAAGTTCTATAATACATTCTCGGTAATAGAGGATGTGTCGAATGAATAAAGAGAGAGATTATTTTTTTGATAATTTGAAAGCGGTATTGATATTCTTAGTCGTGCTGGGGCATTTTTTGCTCCCTATCCACGGAGAAAGTGTTCTTGTGGTGGTAAAGCGCCTGATCTATGTATTTCATATGCCGCTTTTTGTATTTGTGTCAGGTTATTTTGCAAAGAAAATATATAAAAACGGGCAGTATAATTTTAAAAAAATATTGTATCTGATCAAGGCGTACATCATATTTGTTATTGCAATTCAGATAGTATATGCACTGTGTGGATTCCGGGATTTCTCAGAGATTAATTTTTTCTCGCAGAGTGGGGCGCCGTGGTATCTGTTTGCCATGATTGTGTGGTATCTTACCATTCCTGTCATCCGGAAGTACAAAGAGATACCGGTATTAATCGTGACGGTTGCGCTGGCCCTGATCGCCGGATATTTCAAAAATATCGGCGATTTTTTGTGCATGTCCCGTATTCTGGTATTTGGTCCGTTCTTTTATCTGGGATATTATATGGAACAACCGGTGCTTGAACGGGCATTGCGACCGGTTTACCGGAGAGTTGTTGTACCGGCTGCTGTGGCAATCTGTGCGGGGATTCTGGCGTTTGGCTCAAAGTTAAAAGATGAGCTTGGCATGGTCTATGAAAACATTTCCTATTATGAACTGGATGATGTGTGGGAAGGACCGTTTGTCCGTCTGGCACTGATGATTGCCGCGTTTCTGATTTCGTGGGCGATTATGTTTTTTGTGCCGCGTGGGAAAACCTGTCTGTCAGTGATTGGACAGAATACGATGCCGGTATATATGCTGCACCGGATCCTGCGGGATATCCTGATGTTTGCGGGAATCTATGACTATCTCGGAGACTGGGGATGGTTTGCGCTGTTTGTTCTGATTTGTCTGAGTATCTGCGTGATTTACCTGCTTATTAATCCAAAGGTAGTAAATCAGGTAAATAAGATTCTGACACTGTATACCCCGCGGCTGTGGGGCAGAATACGCCGGAATCAGGAGATATAAAGGAATCGTAGATTGACTTTTCCTCCTATATTTTCTAAGCTTAGAACCAGAAAGATATAGGAGGAATTTTTTTATGGATGCAAAAAAGTTTGGAGTACTCTGGTATTATGGAGAAATGTCTGCACGGATACTTAATGGTGTAACGGCACAGCGTATGATAGAAGTAATTCGTATTTGACAATTCCAAAAAATGATTATATAGTGGCAGAAAAGAACTTTTGTTTTCACAGAGAAAATACACTGAGGGAGGAACGTAATAATGTACGAATTTACGCAGGATTGTCTGACGGGCATCGACCAGATCGATGAAGAGCACCGAAAACTGTTTTCGCTGATCAATGAAGCGGTTGAACTGCCGAAAGAAGCACGCACACCACAGACGGTAAAAAATATACTGGAACATTTAAGTGATTATGCCGTAAACCATTTTGCACACGAAGAAGCCTATATGGAGGCACAGAACGATCCGGAACTGCCGTTGCAGAAAAAAGAGCATCAGGCATTTGCCGATCACGTAAAACTTCTGGAAAAGCAGCCACTCACCGGGGAGAATGCATCGGCGATGCTCGATGAGATTCTGACCTATCTGGTACGCTGGCTGTACCGGCATATTTTAAGCAGTGACATGATGATCGGAAAAATGCAGAAAGAAGATCCGTTTGTGTTTACCGCGAAATATTATACGGGAATTGAACTGGTAGACAGGGAACACCGGAAGCTGTTTGAGATTATCGGAGAGGTAAATGCACTGATCCATAACGACCTGCTTCATGACAAATACGATGAAATTGTACGTCTGCTGGATGAACTCCGGGAATATACCAAGTTTCATTTTGAAGATGAAGAGGCCTATATGCAGAAAATCAACAGCCCGATGCTTGAAGCGCAAAAGAGGGCGCATCAGGCATTTGTGGACAAGCTGATGAGTATCGATCTGGATAAGCTGGAAGAAATTGATGACAACCAGCAGGAATATCTGCATGAGCTGATCGAGTTTCTCGGCGGATGGCTGATCAATCATATTTTAAAGATGGATACGCAGATTGAAAAGACAGAGCAGTAAGTATTATGTGCGGTGAAAGGATTATTTTCACCGCATTTTAATATGTCAATTTAATATGAAACTTATATAGAAAATACGTTATCCTTTTTAAAAATATTCTTTATAATAAAAGATAGCGAGATTGAGAAAAGGAAGTGTATTTTTATGGCAACAATTTTTCCAAGGGAACAGAAGGCAAAAATGCTTTTTGAAAAGATTAAAGAGAATCCGCAGGCATGTGAGCGCCTGATGGAAACGTTTTATGATGCGCTCGGAGTGGGCGATGATTATGAGGGCAACGGTCTTTCTGCGGAGCAGTTCGCAACCGCACTGTTTCGTTCTTATGAGGAAAAGGATCTGACGGCGTTTCTGATGGCAATCTGCCAGAACAGTATGTTTGATCTGCTGCGGAATTCGTTTCTGGCTCCGTTTCGTTTTAATGCCAATGGTCAGACAAATCCCTATATCCTGACGGATGAGGATGGAAAATTAATTCCGGATATCAAATTTCATGTCAGTGACAAAAATTATGAGCAGTTTTTTAAGGTATTTCAAAAGAGTGAACAGGTGAAGATGTATCTGGCATACGGATTCCGTAAACGGCATTGTTATGACAGAGATACCATGGAAGCACAGGAAATCCGTATGGGAGAGCATATCGGAGTGCTGCTTGTCTATGAAATGCCGGATACGGTAAAAATACAGGAGACAGAAGCGCAGGCATATGCGGCCATCTGGGATATCCTGATGGATCTGCAGAAATCCCTGCCACGTTCGGTCGTTTATTACGGACAGGATTCCATGGAAAATAAGGGAAACCGTTACGATGCACTTGGGGTGTTTTTGCCGATGTACCATTTTCGGAAGGCATTGGAGAAAAACATTGATATTGCAAACAAAATTGTATTGATGCATTAAGAAAGAGGATGATGATTCATGCAAACCACTGCAATACCTAAAAATCACATGGATATCCCATGGCATGAGTACAGCGGCCACGGAAATTGTCCGATTACAGAGGCAGACCTGACCGAAAAAGCTTCAATCGTCGGCCGTGTCGGCCTGATGCTGTTATCCTGTGGAACGGGAGCCTGGCGTGTCCGCAGTTCCATGAATACGATTTCACAAAATCTCGGAATTACATGTTCGACAGATATCGGTCTGATGTCGATTGAATATACCTGTTTTGATGGAACAAGTGGATTTTCCCAGTCTCTTTGCCTGACCAATACCGGAGTCAACACATCAAAACTGAACCGGCTGGAGCGTTTTATCGGTGAATTTTCAACCGTAGGGAAAACCATGACGGGCGAACAGCTCCATGATCATCTGGATGAGATCGACCGGATTCATGGACTCTATTCCCCGGTGGCTTTGGGATTTGCCGCGGCACTGGCATGCGGCGCATTCACATTTTTGCTTGGCGGAGGACCCGTGGAAATGCTGTTTGCTTTTTGCGGGGCAGGACTTGGAAACTTTGTCCGCTGCAAACTGACAAAGCATCATCTGACACTGTTTCTCGGGATTGTGGCATCCGTTGCCTCGGCGTGCGTTACCTATACCATTCTGCTTCGGATCGCAGAGCTGATTGCCGGGGTTTCCCTGCAGCATGAGGCGGGATATATCTGTTCCATGCTTTTTATCATTCCGGGCTTTCCGTTTATTACAAGCGGAATTGACCTTGCCAAGCTGGATATGCGTTCCGGGCTGGAGAGGCTGACCTATGCGATCATTATCATTGTTGTTGCGACCATTACGGCATGGCTGATGGCACTGCTTTTGCATCTGCATCCGGTGAATTTTCCGGCGCTTTCCATGTCCGTTCCCATGCATATCATACTGCGTCTGGTCTTCAGTTTCTGCGGCGTGTTCGGATTTTCGATTATGTTTAACAGTCCGTGGAAACTGGCGGCAACGGCAGCACTGATCGGAGCAGTGGCCAACACCCTCCGGCTGGAGCTGGTGGATCTTGCTTCATTTCCTCCGGCTGCGGCTGCTTTTGTGGGAGCACTTTTGGCAGGAATCCTTGCATCATTGATCAAAAACCAGGCGGGATATCCAAGGATTTCACTTACGGTTCCGTCGATTGTCATTATGGTACCGGGACTGTATCTGTACCGGGCAATTTACAATCTGGGTGCGATGTCTTTGAATACCTCTGCATCCTGGTTTGCTTCTGCAATTTTAATTATTGTGGCACTGCCGCTTGGTCTGATCTTTGCAAGAATTCTGACCGACCGGACATTCCGGTATTGTACATAGAAATACGTCTGTTTCCTTACGGCTCCACAAATCCCGGAAAGATACTGACACCTCTTTATTTTAGAAAAGACTTGCAAAAACAGACCAATTGAAGTAAGATAAGATACACAAAACAGGATGTCTGAAAAAGACTATAGATTTTACGGTTTCTGATTCAAACCGTCGGTCTATAGTCTTTTTTTGCGGAACATCCGGCAGAAAAGAGGAGTTTGTATGAATCAGGAGTACATGAAAACAAGAAAAATCCTGCCGCTGGTGCTTTCCATGTCACTTCCCATGGTCATATCCATGGCAGTGAATGCATTGTATAACATTGTGGACAGTTATTTTGTGGCAAAGATCAGTGAAGATGCGATGACGGCGCTTGCCCTTGTGTTTCCGGTGCAAAATCTCGTCAATGCCATTGTTATCGGATTTGCGATCGGAATCAATGCAAGGGTAGCCTTTTATCTGGGAGCAAAAGAGGAGAAACTGGCGGATGAGTCGGCATCCGTGGGGCTTTTGTTAAATTTGATCCACGGTCTGGTGCTGGCACTGCTTTGTTCTGCCATTATGCCGTCGTTTCTTCGGATGTTTACAGGCGATACACAGGTGATCGCACTGGCATGCACGTATTCCACGCGGGTATTTGCGTTTGCACCAGTGATCGGTCTGGAACTTGCATATGAAAAGATCTTTCAGGCAGTCGGGCGGATGAAGGTGTCGATGATCTGTATGATGCTCGGATGTGTAACCAATATTATTTTAGATCCGGTTATGATCTTTGGTCTGGGACCGGTACCGAAGCTTGGAATTGCGGGTGCGGCTTATGCCACGGGAATCGGTCAGTGTGTGGCGCTGGCGGGGTATCTGCTGTTTTATTTTGCACGTCCGATGCATGTAAAGGTCAACGTCGCAAATATGAAGACAACCGGAAGCGTAATGAAAAATATTTATACCATCGGAATTCCGGCAACTTTAAATCTTGCACTTCCTTCCATTCAGGTGTCCGCATTAAATGCAATCCTTGCGCCGTTTCCGGGAAGTTATATTCTGGTGCTCGGAGTTTATTATAAACTGCAGACATTTATTTATCTGACGGCAAACGGAATTGTGCAGGGAATCCGGCCGCTCGTTGGATATAATTATGGAGCGGGAGAATATGACAGGGTGAAAAAGATTACGCACACCTCCATGGGATTGATCGCACTGGTTATGGTTATGGGAATGGCAATTTCCTGTGCAATTCCGCAGCAGCTGATGGGATTGTTTACCACAAGCCGCGCAACAATGGAAATCGGAGGTGCGGCACTCAGAATCATCAGTTTTGGATTCGCGGTATCCTCGGTTTCCGTTACATTTTCCGGAGTCCTGGAGGGACTGGGAAAGGGCATGCCATCACTTTTGATTTCTCTTGCGCGCTATATCGTTGTGATGCTGCCGGTTTCTTTTGCGCTCAGCCGGTTGTTACAGGCATCGGGTGTGTGGTACGGATTTGCCGTTACCGAGTATATCGTAGCGGTTCTTTCCTATTATATATACAAATTCCATATGAGAGATATAAAAGGGTAACAAAATAAAAAAAGTGTGGTACAATAGTTATGATATGGATAAGAGAAAAGGAATAAGGAGGAGTCGGTTATGCCATACTCAAACGCCACCAAACAGGCATTTGCAGATGCTCTTCGAAAACTGTTGGAACAGAAACCTTTTGCAAAGATCAGTGTATCACACATTTGCGAAGAATGCGGAATGAACCGCAAAAGTTTTTATTATCATTTTAAAGATAAATATGATCTGGTCAACTGGATTTTTGACACTGAAATTACAAAGATTTTTTCAGAAGAAGAATGGAAAAATGCCGGCTTTACATGGGATATACTGGAAAAAATCTGTGAGTATTTTTATAAACACCGGACATTCTATTCGAAAGTACTGCAGATTGAGGGGCAGAACTCTTTTACAGAACATTTCCGGGATATTTTAGTCCCTGTCAATCGTAAATTTCTTGCGATGGTAGAGGAAGAGGAAAAAGGAGAACATGAGGAATTTTATATTCATTTCTTTTCGGATGCATTTCTGGCAGCACTGGTGAGATGGCTTGAGGACAGGGAATGTGTGTCCCCGCAGGAATTCAGTGCACTGTTGCGTTCGAGTGTGGAAATGATTGCAAAGTATGTGCTGCAGAGTCAGAAATAAGGGCAGAAGCATTCTGTAATCTGGAAAAATTCGACAAATTTTACCCACATTCGTGCATTTGTCCACTTGAATTTAAGAAGAGAAAAGATATAATACTTTTCAGATTACACAAAAACATTTCTGTCATGTTATGGCGACAGAATGAAAGGAAGTTGAGATTATGAATAAAATGTCATTACAGAAGAGTATTCAGAACTTTGGAATCAAGCAGGCCTTAAAGTATATGGAGAAAGATCCGGAGGAGAATATTCCGAAACTGATGGATATGGTTGACAAATTTGCACCGGACGGATGGTATGAGGCACAGAGAAATATGATCCGTAAGGTAATCAAAGAAAGAGGAAACTGGTATCAGTTAATTCTTCGTATTTACCAGCTGGATCCGGAAGTACGTAAAGCATTCTTCCAGAATTTCATTTTCAATGCAAGTTTAAAAGGCAGCGCACTGCAGGAGCAGCTTGCAGAAGAAAACAACTGTAACATTCCGTGGGCAATTCTGTTAGACCCTACCTCTGCATGTAATTTACACTGTACCGGATGCTGGGCAGCAGAGTATGGCCATCAGCTGAATCTGGATCTGGATACGATTGATTCTATCGTACGTCAGGGTAAGGAGCTTGGTACCTATATGTATATTTATACAGGTGGAGAACCACTGGTACGTAAAAAAGACCTGATCAAGATCTGTGAGATGCATCCGGATTGTGAATTCCTTTCTTTCACAAACGGTACTTTGATCGATGAAGAGTTCTGCCAGGAAATGCTTCGTGTCAAGAACTTTGTTCCGGCGATCAGTCTGGAAGGATTTGAGACAGCAAACGATGGACGAAGAGGCGAAGGTGTATTTGATAAAGTACAGCATGCCATGAGCCTGTTAAAGAGCCATGGTTTACCATTTGGTATTTCCACCTGCTATACCAGAAAGAATTTAGATGATGTAACCAGCGAAAAATTCTTTGATATGCTGGTTGAGAGTGGTGCATTATTTGTATGGTTCTTCCACTATATGCCGGTTGGAAATGATGCAGCAGTGGAACTTCTGCCTACACCTGAGCAGCGTGAGGAAATTTTCCATCGTATCCGTAAGTTCCGTCAGACAAAGGCAATATTTAGCATGGATTTCCAGAATGACGCACAGTTTGTCGGCGGATGTATCGCCGGTGGACGAAGATATTTACATATCAATGCCAAGGGTGATGTGGAGCCATGCGTATTTATTCATTATTCCAATGCAAATATTCATGACTGCAGCCTGCTGGATGCTTTAAAGAGCCCATTATTCCAGGCATACCATGACAACCAGCCGTTTAATGACAATATGCTTCGTCCGTGTCCGATGCTTGAGAACCCGGATAAGCTTGGAGAGATGGTAAAAGAGTCAAAGGCAGTAAATACCGATTATCAGTCACCGGAGACACCGGAACATCAGAAAGAAAAGGCTGCTCCTTATGCCGAAAACTGGACACCTACCGCAGAGAAACTCTGGAACGAAGAAAAAGAAAAGATTGAGGCAAAGAAAAATGCTTAATGATAAAATTTCTCAATAAGCATTTGGAATAAAAAGAAAAAAGAGGCGCATTTCCCTTGTTTATCGCAAAAACAGGCAGTGGAGTGCGCTTTTTTTGTACAAAATTGTATAATAAAAAGTGCTTGCAATATTGCATATCGGAGCATAAAATATTTTCTTAAACAGGAAACTAAAAATAAAAATATACTAAGGAGGAAACAACGATGTTAAAGTGTTTCAAAAATTTTGATGCAAAGAAAACCGGACTTTTTGCAGCAGGTGTACTGTTTGGTACCGCAGGAATCAAGATTCTTTCCAGCAAGGATGCAAAGAAACTTTATACAAATTGTACAGCAGCCGTACTCCGTGCAAAGGAAGTTGTTTTAAAGACCGCTACAAAGGTACAGGAGAATGCAGAGGATATCTATGCAGAGGCTAAGCAGATCAACGAAGACCGTGCAGCAAAAGAAGAGGAAGTATTTGACGGTGAGGAAGTAACCGAAGAGACAACTGCCGAAGAGACAGAAACTACCGAAGAGACAGCAGAGGCATAAAAACGCATGAAAGAGATGTTACGCAATAAGTAACATCTCTTTTATCGAAAGCAGGTTAAAGATATGAAATTTCAAATCAGACATGAGATAAGAGGAAGAATGAGAATTCACGTGATCCAGAGCCGTATGTCATTTGCACAGGCAGATACATTACAGTATTATCTGGAACAGTGTGAATCTGTGATTTCCGCAAAAATTCAAAATCGTACCGAAGATGTGACCATTTGTTATGAAGGAAACAGAGATGCAATCCTTGAAGTGTTAAAGGCATTTTCGTATGAAAAGACGGATGTTCCGGATACCTATATTAAAAATTCCGGAAGAGAAATGAATCAGCATTACTGGGATCAGTTGGTGGAGCAGACGTTCTGGCATTTCGGTAACAAACTGTTTCTGCCGTTTTCCGTTCGTGCAGTAATCACAACGGTGAAATCCGTGAAGTATATCTGGAAAGGGCTTCAGACTCTGTTTCAGGGTAAGATCGAGGTTCCGGTACTGGATGCAACTGCCATTGGTGTTTCCATTATCCGTGGTGATTTTGCGACCGCAGGATCTGTGATGTATCTGCTTGGTATCGGAGAGACGCTGGAAGAATGGACACATAAGAAATCCGTGGGAGATCTGGCACGCAGTATGTCACTCAACATCAGCAAGGTATGGATGATGTGTGATGGACAGGAAATACTCGTTTCCGCAGACAACGTGCAGTCCGGAGATGAAGTGCGCATTCATATGGGAAATGTGATCCCGTTTGACGGAACGGTAACGGATGGAGAGGCAATGGTAAATCAGGCATCTTTAACCGGAGAATCGGTTCCGGTCCGCAAAGTACCTGATAGCGTGGTATATGCCGGAACTGTTGTCGAGGAAGGCGAGATTACGATCCGCGTCAGAGAAGTAAACGGATCAAGCAAGTATGAAAAGATCATGGCGATGATCGAGGAATCAGAGAAACTGAAATCCTCACTGGAAGGAAAAGCCGAACATTTAGCAGATAAACTGGTGCCATATACCTTCCTGGGAACAGGGCTTGTATGGCTGTTTACCAGAAACGTGACAAAAGCAATTTCTGTGTTAATGGTGGACTTCTCCTGTGCACTGAAACTTGCGATGCCATTGTCTGTGCTCTCTGCAATCCGGGAAGCAAGTACCTATAACATTACCGTAAAGGGAGGCAAGTATCTGGAAGCTATGGCGGAAGCGGATACCATCGTCTTTGATAAGACCGGTACACTGACAAAGGCACAGCCGACAGTGGCAAAGATTGTTTCCTTCAATGATCAGTCCGAGGATGAACTGCTTCGTATTGCTGCCTGTTTAGAGGAACATTTTCCACATTCCATGGCAAAGGCTGTGGTACGTGAGGCAGTAAACCGGAATCTGGTACATGAGGAACTTCACTCAAAGGTAGAGTACATTGTCGCACACGGTATTTCTTCCAAGATCGGGGAGAAACATATTGTGATCGGAAGCTATCATTTCGTATTTGAGGATGAGAATGCTACAATTCCGGAGGGAAAGAAAACGATATTTGAGCAGCTTCCGGAGCAGTATTCCCACCTGTATATGGCGATTGACGGAGTGCTTGTGGCAGTGATCTGCATCGAAGATCCACTTCGTCCGGAAGCGGTTGAGGTTATTGCAAAGTTAAAGAAACTCGGAATCTCCAAGGTTGTTATGATGACCGGAGACAGCGACCGCGTGGCATCTGTGATTGCGAAAAAAGTCGGTGTGGATGAGTATCATTCCGAGGTATTGCCGGAAGATAAAGCAAGCTTTGTTGAGGCAGAAAAGAATGCCGGAAGAAAGGTGATCATGGTCGGTGACGGTATCAATGATTCTCCGGCATTGTCTGCAGCGGATGTCGGCATTGCCATCAGTGATGGTGCACAGATCGCACGCGAGATTGCAGATGTGACGGTGGGTGCAGATGATCTCCATGAGCTTGTGACCTTAAAGAAGATCAGTAATGGGCTGATGGAGCGGATTCACAGAAATTACCGTCTGATCGTAGGAATTAACACCTCATTGATCGTTCTTGGTGTGGCAGGGGTATTTCCACCGACCACATCGGCATTGCTTCACAACACGTCCACACTTCTGATCAGCTTAAAGAGCATGAACAATCTGCTCGATGAGAAGGAAGAAGTAACAGAAGAAAATGTAGCAGAAGCATTTGCATAATGGAAACAAAACTGTCTGATTCTCATAAAATAAAAAGAATGAGAATAAGGCAGGAACAAAATGAAAGAATTATATCCTGGGGATCAGGGAATCTGGGTACAATATCTGCAGCTGGCATTGCAGCGTGCAGGACAGCAGGTGATGCTGGATGGAATTTTTGGACCAAAGACCTGTGCAGCCGTGGAAAAAGTAATGGGCAGCAGCGGAAAGTGTGCGGTAAAAGAAGCACAGTGGAACCGTCTACTGCCCTTTTTACGTGGGTATATCACACACGAGGTAAAAGCAGGAGATACTTTTTTCTCCATTGCGAAAATGTATGATACAACGATGGAGCGAGTGATGCATGCAAATCCCGGAACGGATGCCGGAGCATTACAGATTGGAAGTACGGTTGTTGTACCATTTAATTTTCCGCTGGTTTCCGGAGAAGTTCCATACACTTCCCTGCTTACCGGGTGGATCATCGAGGGCTTGCAGGCACGTTATCCCTATCTGCAGGTGGGAACGATCGGAAGAAGTGTTATGGGAACACCCCTGTGGTCGCTGCAGTTGGGAAATGGTCCGGTAGAGGTGGGGTACAATGCTTCCTTTCATGCCAATGAGAGCATTACCACACCGGTACTTTTAAAGTTTGTGGAGCGGCTGTTAGAGGCATATGCAGACGAACGTATGTATGAAGAACTGTACCCGGAGCGGCTGTTTGAAGAATATTCCCTGTATCTTGTACCATTGGTCAATCCGGATGGTGTGGATCTGGTAAATGGGCTTTTGACGGAAGGATTTTATTATCGCCGTGCAGTCCGCATTGCGTCCGGATTCCCGGATATTCCGTTTCCGGACGGATGGAAGGCAAATATCCAGGGTGTGGATCTGAATCTGCAGTTTCCGGCAGGATGGGATATGGCAAAGAAAATAAAATTTGAACAGGGGTATAACCGTCCGGCACCGAGGGATTACGTGGGACAGACACCGCTTAGTGTCCCGGAGAGTACTGCCATGTTTGATTTTACGAGAAACCATGATTTTTCCCTGATTCTTGCATATCACACACAGGGAGAAGTGATTTACTGGAAGTATCTCGATGAGGAACCGGAAGGTGCCCGCCGCATTGCGGAATATTTTTCCAAAGTGAGTGGTTACCGGATTGAGGAAACACCGGCGGCATCCGGGTATGCCGGATACAAAGACTGGTTTATCAATTTTTATGACCGTCCGGGATATACCATCGAGGCAGGACTGGGAGAAAATCCGCTGCCGATGGGGCAGTTTCCCAAAATTTATAAAGACAATGTGGGAATCCTGCTTGGAGGAATGACGGAACTTGAATAAAAAATGAGGATTACCTCTGGTAATCCTCATAAATTTTTTTGATGTGATTGTAGATCCTGCTTCCGATGGAAGTATCAAATGTTTTGACCAGTGCGTTGTTTAATGCAAGTTTATTCTCGGATTCCTCCACCGCTTTATAGATGGATGTGTATTTGCCGGCAGGAAGTTTTTCGTCTTTTAATTCCGTTCGTATTTTTTTGCGGATCGCTTCCGGAAGTTTTTTCTTTTCCGGCTTCTTTTTTTCCGTAATTTCTTTTGCATCTTTTTTTGATTCTTTGGAAACGTGATCCGAT